>JACCDI011285920.1_pt1 | contig 47410 bp, 47 predicted proteins | sample 7442791 | NCBI WGS metagenome assembly JACCDI01 (sample SAMN15323434, study PRJNA562643) | freshwater metagenome | isolation source: river surface water | place: USA:Blue River Watershed | collected 2017-08-15 | reverse complement strand
GGGCTAGCTTAAGCAGCTAGGGCGAAGTCGGCGCGCTTTGTATTGGCACCTATTGGTTTGAACACATCGTTTACGAGATAAGTGCTCATCCTCGACCCGCTTCCTCCACGCATCACTACAGTGTCGAAACCGATCATCCCCATGTTGAGTTACTTTTTTTCAGACTGGACTTCGCCAGGTTCAAAAGGATAACACTCGAGGGGGCGGACTTGTTACGGTTGTCGATACTTCTCAAGCAATTCGGAGGTTTGAGTCACCCTGGCAAATTCGCCATCTAGGTTTGCCGCGGTCATCTCCATCACTGTCCTACCTGGAATGGCCTTCTCCCCCAGAGTGACCGGAAAGGCCGTGGTTGCATCTATCGCAAATTCCACTTGGTAACCGAGGTTTCCCGCCATTCTGGCCGTAGTTTCACAACAGTAGTTGGTAGTAATGCCACAAATCACCAGCGACCTAAGCTCTCGCTCGGTTAGCCATTGATGGAGATCGGGCGATCCATAAAACGCACTGTTCACAGACTTCTCGATGAGGACATCTCCAAAGCCATCGAGGAAAGGCTCCAAAGCGTTTCCTGGCTGTGATCTGGAGAGAGTTGAAGTTGGATTGTTCGAATTGTGCTTGACAATAATCAACGGCCAACCGCGATTGCGCCAATGGTCAACGAGAGACTCGATGTTTGAGTAAGCATCCGGGTTAGCAGAAAGCCCCCAACTTTTCTGATCCCGAAATCCCTTTTGGACATCGATGACCAGTAAAACCGGGGGCTGACTCAATTACTTAGTGCGCGTGTGCGTAGCGGTCGTATTCGAACACGAAGCCGATCACCGCGATGATTGCGAATGGAGCGGCGATGAAGAATAGCCACCAACCCACAGCAAGCGACGCGAAAGCAATCGCCGCAGAGGCGCCGATTACCAATGGCCACCAGCTGTATGGGCTGAAGAAGCCAACCTCACCAGACTCATCCTCAATATTTCCATCCAGGCGGTCTTCCGGGAGGGTTGCGGTTCTTTTCATGCCGCTGTGTAGGTAGTAAGCGATGAACAGCGCCAATATCACCAGTAGGCCCATGGCCGCGGTCCCAATTGGCTCAACCTGACCATACTCGAGGTGGGTCCAGATTCCATATGCAATGTCGGCAATCGTGAAGTAGGCCGCCATTACCAGCAGAATTACAACGTTTGACTTCATTAGATGCGACCCTCCTTGACGTAAGCCGCCTTAGCCTCTGGCGAGGCATACTCAGGGTGGTTTAGGTCAAATGCTGGAGACTCCGAGCGAATGCGAGGAATCTGGTGGAAGTTGTGACGAGGGAATGGAGACTCGGTTGCCCACTCCAGCGAGCGGCCGTAACCCCATGGGTCCTTGAGCCCGACCATGGTTCCCTTACGAGCGGTCACCCAGACGTTGAAGAGGAATGGAATCATCGAGAGTGCCAGGATTGCGGCACCAACAGTGGAAACAATGTTCATCTCAGTGAAGCCATCCTCTGGCAGATAGGTTGCATAACGACGAGGCATACCCATTACACCCAGCCAGTGCTGGATCAAGAAAGTGGTGTGGAAACCAATGAATAGCAGCCAGAAGTGCCACTTTCCAAGACGCTCATTGAGCATCTTGCCGGTGAACTTTGGCCACCAGAAGTAGAAGCCGGCAAACATCGCGAACACCACGGTTCCGAATACTACGTAGTGGAAGTGAGCAACCACGAAGTAGCTGTCGGATAGGTGGAAGTCGAGCGCTGGTGATGCGAGGATGACGCCAGTCAGACCACCGAACACGAAGCTGACCAGGAATCCAAGACTCCACAGCATTGGAGTCTCAAACGAGACCGAGCCTCGCCACATGGTTCCAATCCAGTTGAAGATTTTCACGCCGGTTGGCACAGCAATCAACATTGTGGTGAAGGCGAAGAATGGCAGCAGTACCTGACCGGTCACATACATGTGGTGTGCCCATACGGTCATAGAAAGTGCGGCAATAGCAATCGTCGCGTAAACCAGCGTCTTGTAACCGAAGATTGGTTTACGGCTAAAGACCGGGAAGATCTCCGAGACGATTCCGAAGAATGGCAGCGCGATGATGTAGACCTCAGGGTGTCCGAAGAACCAGAACAGGTGCTGCCACAACATGGCTCCACCATTCTCTGGGTCGAAAATGTGAGCGCCGAACTTGCGGTCAGCACCGAGTGCGAACAAAGCTGCGGCTAGTGGAGGGAAGCACATGATCACCAGGATTGAGGTGACAAGAGTGTTCCAGGTGAAAATCGGCATTCTCCACATGGTCATACCGGGAGCACGCATGGTGATGATGGTGGTGATGAAGTTGACACCACCAAGGATCGTTCCGAAACCGCTCAGTGCCAAACCAAAGACCCAAAGGTCGCCACCGATTCCTGGAGAGAATGTGGTGTTGGAAAGTGGTGCATACGCAAACCATCCGAATGAGGCAGCACCCTGTGGGGTGAAGAAGCCCGAAACCGCAATCAATGAGCCGAAGTTGAAAAACCAGTAGGCGATCGCGTTCAAGCGAGGGAAGGCTACGTCAGGTGCACCAATCTGCACTGGCATCAACACGTTGGCAAAGCCAGCAAAAAGAGGTGTTGCAAACATCAGAAGCATGATCGTGCCGTGCATGGTGAACAGCTGGTTGTACTGCTCCTTGGTGGCGACGATGTCAAGGCCTGGAAGAGTTAGTTGCGCACGGATAACCAGCGCCATAACTCCGGCAATAAGGAAGTAGATAAAGGCTGTGATTAGGTACAGGTAACCGATTTTCTTGTGGTCAGTGGTGGTTAGCCAGTCGACCAAAAGCTGACCCTTGGATCGCTTGGGAGCAAGCGAGCCTGGTTGGATCCTGGTTTCAGTAAGGGTTGCCATTGTCTATCTCATTCCTCTGGATCAGTTCTCTTGGATGGGTCGCCACCTGGCAAGTTTTGGTTTCGGTCGTACTCCGTTGAAAGCTGTCCGACATTTCCGGCCGCAGCCAGTGCCTGCATCTGCGCCTCATACTCCTCGACCGCGACAACCTTGACGTTGAAAAGCATCATAGAGTGGTACTCACCACAAAGCTCGGCGCACTTACCAACATAGGTGCCTTCTTTGAGCGGGGTGAAGTAGATGTGGTTTGTCCTGCCCGGGATCATGTCCTTCTTGTATAGGAAGTCCACCACCCAGAAGGAGTGGATCACGTCTCGAGCAGATAGGTCGATCTGGACAGACTTTCCAACAGGCAGGTAGAGAGTCGGAAGAGTCTCCATGATGCTCTCTTCCTTGCCAGTGAACTGAGCCTGGATACCTGAGAAGTAAACATCATCGGTCACGTAATTGAAGTCCCAGCTCCACTGCTTTCCGATGACTTCGATTACAACGTCCGGGTTGGGGTTCTTGGCTTCGATTGCTGCTATGTCGCGAGCGGTAAATGCGTAGAAGCCGACCACCAAAATTAGCGGGATAACAGTAAATAGAGTCTCGATCGGCATGTTGTAGCGAAGCTGCTGAGGCATACCGGTCTCGCCCTTACGACGGCGGTAAACAACCAAAGCCCAAGCCATGAGCCCCCATGCCACTGCTCCGACTGCCAAGAGGACGATCCACGAGGTGTTCCAGAGGTTAATGATGCGATCGGTGTGGTTAGTGACACCCCAAGAATCTGGCAAAAAGCCTCTTTGGATCTCTGGAGAACAACCAGTTAGCGCTAAAGCGGCCACTGAAGCCAACGCTATAGCCGAAATTAGGCGGCGAATCTTAGACAAGTGATACATCCTTCTCGGGCTGCAGACCCCTAAAGTCTAATCGCAAAAATGCCATCAGACAGGCGTTTCGCGCCGATTTAGCTGAAGGAATCTCCGCATGCGCAGGAGCCAGAAGCGTTCGGATTGTCAATCGTGAAACCCTGTTTCTGGATTGAGTCTTCAAAATCAATGGAAGCACCGTCAAGATACGGAATGCTCATCGGGTCAACGACCACCTCGACTCCATCAAATGCGACAACCGCATCGGCTTCCTCAAGCTGCTCGTCGAAAAAAAGCTGGTAAATCAGTCCCGAGCAGCCACCTGGCTCAACGGCAACGCGGAGCCTGAGGTCGTCTCTACCTTCCGCGGTGAGCAGATTCTTGACCTTTTCAACTGCGGTAGGTGTTAGTACTACGCCGTGAGCCTGTGACATGTTGTCCTCCTGTTGCAACAAGTTTAACTAGCTTCTTCGCATCTGATTCCCACTGAGCAAAAGCAGGGCCTCGGCCGTGATTGCCCGCTTCAGGGTAGGTAGATGCTGGGACTCATTTGGTGAGTGAGCCCTGGAGTCTGGATCCTCGACTCCAGTCACGAGAATTTCAGCCTCGGGGAAAACAGTTGCAAACTCAGAGATGAACGGAATTGAACCACCGACACCGATCTCGACCGCAGGCTTTGGCCAAACCGAACCAAGAATTTCCTTGGCCAAGCTTGCCGCCCAACCTTGTTTGGCAAAGTAGCCGGGTCCCTGCTCGGAGTGTCCAAACTCAACTTGGGCACCAAAAGGGGCGTTAGCAAGCAGATGATCCCTAAGCATCTGCAGGCCGTGAGTTGGGTCCTCACCAGGTGCTAAACGAAGCGAAATACGCGCGGTAATCTGAGGTTGTGCGGTATTAGATGAGGTGGCAACCGCCGGGGCGTCTAAACCGATCACCGTGACAGCTGGAGCACCCCAGTTCTGCTTCAGCAGGGAATGCGTTCCGATTCTCTCAACTCCATCGAGAAGACCGGCTTGTTCTCTGAAGTCACTGTCGGTAAAGGGCAACTCAGCAACATCAACCGTCTTCAGGCCTTTGATTGCAACATCGCCCGCTTCGTCATTGAGGGATGCAAGCAGTCGAATCATTGCGGTCATTGCATCTGGCAATGGCCCACCGAACATGCCGCTGTGAAGCGCGTGATCCATGGTCCTGAGGGTAAACGTTTGTGAAACTACACCGCGCAAAGTGCTGGTAAGGGCTGGAACGTCGATCGACCAGTTTCCGCTATCGGCCACAACAATCAAATCGGCCGCGAGATCGGCGCGGTTATCAGCCAAGAAGTTCGAGAATGACTCACTACCAGCTTCTTCCTCACCCTCGACAAAAACCGTGATGCCGAGATCTACGGAATCTGAAAGTTCCGCCAGTCCTCTGAGTGCATACACGTGGGTTATGACTCCAGCCTTGTCATCGCTGACCCCGCGACCAAAGAGACGGTCACCCTTGAGGGTTGCCTGAAATGGCTCACTCTCCCAAAGCTCTGGATTGCCCGGTGGCTGAACATCGTGGTGTGCGTAAAGCAGAACGTGAGGAGCGCCATTTTTAGCGGCCCTTCTCGCCAAAACTGCCGGCGAACCAGGTTCCCCGTTTGGCTTTAGCGCGGTTCTAATGTCTACGAAGTCAAAGAGACCAGTTTCCTGCAGTAGTTTCTGAACGGCCGCTGCGGATCTTGTCAGGTTGTTCGGATCGAAACTCGGCCACGCAATACCGGGAATTTTCACAAGTGCCCCGAGCTCAGCTACCACCTGAGAGAAGTTCTCCTGAACAAACGTCTCGACATTGGATTGATCTTGCGGCGAAAGCGAAACTTTGCTGAATGTCATGGCGATAATCTAATGGCAGAACTCGAGAGGTTTTTGATGTCAGAGAGCAATTCCACAGCCGGCAAGGGCCGCCCAACTCCCCCTCGTAAAGAGCGCGAGCAGGCTCGCAAGAAGCCTTTGGTTGGAGATCGAAGCAAGGAGGCTCGCAAAGCGCAGCGTGAAAAGCTTCGCGAAGAGCGTCAGAAGGCTCGCGAGGGCATGATGGCCGGAGACGAGCGCTACCTGACCTACCGCGACAAGGGTCCGCAGCGCAAGTTCGTTCGTGACCTCGTCGATTCCCGCTTCACGGCAGGTGAAATGGTGCTCCCGGCAATGTTTTTAGTTGTTCTTACTACTTTCATCGACAGCTATGAAGTGCAGCTCTACTCACTCTTTGCCATGTGGGCACTGTTCCTGGTGGTCGCACTCGATGCCTTCCTGGTCGCTCGCTCGGTGAAAAAGCGTGTTGCAAAGAAGTTTGGTGCGGACAAGATGGAGGGTGGCCTTGGATGGTATGGCGCAATGCGCTCAATCCAGATGCGCGCGCTTAGAATCCCCAAAGCACAGGTTCCTCGCTTCGCAAAGATTGACTAGTCGAAAGGGTTTCAAGGATGAAACATCGCTACCTAGGTAACTCAGGCCTGAAGGTCTCCGAGCTAATTTATGGAAACTGGCTCACGCACGCCTCTCAAGTTGCCGAAGAGCAGGCAATTGCGACTGTGAATGCTGCTCTCGAGGGTGGAATCACCACTTTCGATACCGCTGACGCCTACGCAAATCAGGCGGCCGAGGTGGTTTTGGGTAAAGCCCTGAAGGGTCAGCGCCGCGAGGGTATTGAAATTCTTACCAAGGTCTATTGGCCGGTAGCGTCGAAGGGGCCAAATGATTGCGGGCTGAGTCGTAAGCACATTTTCGAGTCCATCAACGGCTCTCTAAAGCGACTGCAAACTGACTATGTCGACCTATACCAAGCGCACCGATTCGACTACGAAACCCCGCTGGAGGAGACCATGCAGGCCTTTGCTGACTTAGTGCGCATGGGCAAAGTCCTCTACGTGGGTGTTTCAGAGTGGAATGCGGATCAAATCCGCCAGGGGCAAGCTCTTGCAAGCCAGCTCGGCTTCAAACTCATCTCAAACCAACCTCAGTATTCGATGCTGTGGAGAGTCATCGAGGAAAAAGTAATCCCGACAAGCGTCGAGTTGGGACTGGGGCAGATTGTTTGGTCCCCAATGGCGCAGGGTGTTCTGACTGGCAAGTACCTCCCTGGACAGCCGGCCCCAGCTGGATCAAGAGCAGCCGACCCAGCGATGTCGTCAATTGTCGAGAAGTTTATGGGTGAAAAAACCCTCACTGCCGTGCAGCAGTTGAAGCCTCTGGCTGAGGGCCTTGGATTGACCATGGCCCAGTTTGCTCTTGCTTGGGTGCTTCAAAACAAGGCAGTTTCGGCGGCCATCGTGGGAGCATCTAGGCCAGAACAAATGGCAGATAACCTAGGCGCGAGTGGAGTTGAGATACCTGCAGAGGTAATGAAGAAGGTTGATGAGGTTTTGGCCGATGTGATCATCTCGGATCCAGAGCTGACCAAGTCGCCCGCAGAACGCCCTTGCTAGGAAGTAACCGCTAGCCGCCTGGGCCACAGTGGCCCGTGGTAAACGAATCCGGTGTAACCCTGTACCAGGTCAGCACCCAGTTTTACCCGCTCGATTACATCGTCACGGGTAACCACACCACCCACCGAAATCACGCAAAAGCTCTGGTCCAGTACTTTCCGAATGGGCTTCAACATCTCAATCGAGGGGTTGCGCAGCACTGGCCCTGATAAACCTCCAGCTTCAGCGAGCAGCTTTTGATCCGCACTCAGGTTTCTAGAAATGGTCGTATTAGCGGCTATCACACCGGCCAGCTTGAGACGCTTCACTAACTCGAGTATTTCGAGCAGATCCGAGTCCGCCAAGTCGGGAGAAAGCTTTAGCAAAACGGGTTTTCCCATTGCGTTTGCAATAGTCGCACTGAGAATGGGTTCGAGTGCCGCAACCTGCTGCAGATCCCGCAATCCAGGGGTGTTTGGCGAAGAGACGTTCACGACCAAATAGTCGGCGAATGGGGCAAGCGCTTTAGTGGCCAACTCATAGTCAAGATGAGCCTGATCGGCAGGGGTGTCCTTGTTCTTGCCGATATTGACCCCGATCACTGGAAGATTTTTCCGCTTTCGCAGAGCCTGCAATCGGCTTGCGACAACCTCGGCACCGTCGTTGTTGAAACCCATTCGATTAATCAAAGCGTCGTGATCTGGAAGTCGGAACATTCGAGGCTTGGGGTTACCGGATTGAGGTCTTGGGGTCACGGTTCCAATCTCGACATGACCAAATCCCAACGCATGTAGCGCGGTTACCATTCGAGCATTTTTATCAAACCCGGCAGCCATGCCGAATCTGTTTTCAAACTGCAAACCCATGACCGCAATTGAGCTCGCACGCTTTTTGGCTCTCAAAATTCCAAGCTTCGCAGCTAACTCAAGACCGCTTGCGACGAGATGGTGTGCCGCCTCTGGGTCCATGCCCTTGAAGAAGGTGTTGAACAGCAAGCGATAAATCATTCTGACCTCAGGCTGCCAATCGCCCTCTCGAAGTCATCCAGTGAATCCCACGCCTGGTAAACGCTTGCGAATCGCATATAGGCGACGTGGTCCAAGTTGCGCAATGGGTCAAGGATCGCAAGGCCGATGTCTTGGGCTTCTATGCTGGCGGCACCGGTAGCACGGAGAGTCTCCTCGACTTGCTGAGCCAGTAGTGCAAGATCAGCATCGGTGACGGGACGGCCCTGGCATGCCTTTCTTACACCAGAGACAATCTTGTCCCTTGAAAACGGCTCGGTGACTCCTGATCTTTTGGTGACCATCAAGCTGGCGGTTTCAACAGTTGTAAAGCGTTTTTGGCACTCGGGGCATTGGCGTCTGCGACGAATCGAAGAGCCATCGTCAGAGGTTCTTGAGTCAATGACTCTTGAATCGGCATGCCTGCAGAAAGGACAGAACACTAGATTTCCCTTCGAATCTTGGCTGCCGCGCCGTGAGCGGGTAAGCCTTCGGTGATGGCAAGCAGGTCAAGTTTCTCAGTAACTTCAGCTAACGCCTCGGCCGAGTAATCGATAACCTGCTGTGCTCTTAGGAATGTGTGAACTCCCAAACCTGGTCCAAACTTGGCCTGTTCGGAAGTTGGAAGCACGTGATTTGAACCTGCCAAGTAATCCCCCAGACTTACTGGAGAAAACGGCCCCATAAAGATCGCACCGGCGTTGGTTATTGCGGCTAAAACTCTTTCAGGTTCTGAAGTTTGGATCTCTAGGTGCTCCGTGGCGTAGTGGTTTGCCACCTCTATCGCGCGATCCAAAGAGTCCACTAAAACCAGCGCAGATTGATTACCCTCTAGTGCAGTCAGGACTCGGCTTGAATTCAAGGTCTTCGGTGCCTGAAGTTCGATCTCGCGCTGAACACTCTTCAGCAATTCCTCGGAGTCGGTAACCAATACAGCCGCTGCATTCTCATCATGCTCAGCTTGAGAGATCAAATCCGCGGCTAAGAATCGGGGATTTGCGGCTCCATCGGCGATGATCAAAATCTCAGTTGGACCAGCCTCGGAGTCGATTCCGATTTGACCCCTGAGGATTCGTTTTGCAGTAGCGACAAATATGTTTCCTGGGCCAGTGACCATAGAAACTGGATCTAGGCCAATCTCCTCAACGCCGTATGCGAATGCGGCAACGGCGGTTGCCCCGCCGATGGCGTAAACCTCAGTAACTCCCAGAAGGCCAGCGGCAGCCAAGATACTTGGGTGCGGGAGGCCACCAAACTCCACTTGTGCTGGGGAAGCAATCACGATCCTGGGGACGCTTGCAACCTGAGCTGGCACCACATTCATAATGACGCTGGAGGGGTAGACAGCCTTTCCTCCGGGTACATAAAGCCCCACCGAGTCAACGGGCACGTAGCGCTGAGTAACTCTCGCGCCAGTGGCCAGCTGGACATCAGTAGACAGCGGTTTGACGGCCTCGCTAACCTTGCGAACCCGGTTTATCGCTTCCTCAATTGCGCGGTGCAACTCCGGAGACAGCTCTCGAACAGCGGAGTCAATCTCAGAGAGTGGAACCCGAAAGCTAGCTGGAATAACCCGATCGAAACGCTCGGCGTGGTTCCTAAGTGCCGCGAGACCCTGAGTTCTGACATCTTCGCAGAGGGTTCGGACAGCGGTTTCGATCTCAGTGTTGTTTGAGACACTTGCCCTGGGGAGCTCAATTCTCACCCGCGAAGCGGTGATCGGACCACTGAGATCTAAACGCCGCAATCCATACCTCGGAATAATTTAGTGAGTTTCTTGCTCTAACCTTAGCTGAGATGACTATTCAACCCACTGACTTCAAGCTGTTTGGATCTGATGCGCTGAAGGCTGCGTTTCGCAGGCACGCCTCAGGAGTTGCAATCATCACATCTGTTTCCGAATCGGGTGAGCCGATCGGCTTTACCGCTACATCGGTGACCTCCCTGGGGTCTAATCCCCCGCTGGTTTCCTTCAACATCGCCCAAGGGTCGTCCTCGTATGAGCACCTGCTGCCAGGAGTGAAGGTCGCGATTCACGTTCTGAAAGCCGAAAATCTTGGCCTCGCCCAGAGGCTTGCAGGCCCAAAAGCTGAAAGATTCAGAGAAGGTGGGTTTAGCTGGGTCCACGGCGTGCCCGTATTCACCGAGGCAGCAGCAATCATCATCGGTTCGATTCGGACTCGCCTAGAGGTAGCGGCCAATGCTGTCGTTGTGCTTGATATCGAATCCGGTTACGAAAATGCTGAGGCAGAGCCGCTGCTCTACTTCCGCCGCGGCTACCTCACCACCGGTGAGCGCTTAGCGGACAACTACTAATCAACCGCGTCTGGCCCCAAAAGAGCCTTCAGTTCACCAAATAAATCGTGGCCGATCGCAACGCGCTGCGGTAGCAGGAAGTGCTTGACATTGGCTCCTACCAATCTCACTTGGACCTCAACAGGACCTGGGTGAGAATCTAGGATCGAGCCAAGTTTTTCAAGAATCGTCTTGTTTGCCATGTTCTCTTTGATCGATAGCTTGAGGACTCCGCCTTGTTCGCGGCCGGCATCGAGCACCTCGATGGAAAACGCCTGGAGGTTGACCTCTTCATCACGCCTAGAGATTCGTCCTCTAATCGCAACAGTCTGATCAGCTGTAAGCAGCTCGCGATTCTCCAGATAGGTTTTGCCCATAAACATGATGGAGATTTCCCCTGAGAAATCCTCCAGCGTGATCTGGCCATAAGGGTTGCCGGACGCTCGAGCAACTTTGTGGGCAACCTGAGTGATAAGTCCGGCGATAGTTACCATCTCACCGTCTTTTAGCTGAGTTTCCCGGAGGGCAATAACCCCCATGTCCGAGTGTCGCATCAGCATGGACTCCATGCCTGCAAGTGGATGATCTGAAACGTAAAGACCGAGCATTTCGCGCTCGTGTGATAGCAAATCTCGCTTGGTCCACTCGGGCAACTGCGGCACTTCAATAATCGCTGGATCCTCTTCAAGCAAGCCTCCGAAAAGGTCCATCTGACCTGAGGCCTGTTGCTTCTTCAATACCGTTGCGGAGTCGATTGCCTCTTCGTGTATGGCAATCAGCGATCTTCTGGTGTGCCCAAGGGAGTCGAACGCGCCTGCTTTGATTAGCGATTCGACAACTCGTTTTGAGGTGGCCTGCTGACCCACTCGAGACAGGAAGTCGTGAAAGCTCTGGAACTTGGATTCTTGACGAGCCTGGACAATGGCATCAACTACGTTTTTGCCAACATTTCGAATTGCCCCGAGGCCGAATCTGATGTCGTCACCAACCGCCGCGAAAACCCCGATGGATTCACTCACATCCGGGGGCAGCACCCGAATCCCCATCTTTCGACACTCGTTTAGGTAAACGGCAAGTTTGTCCTTAGAGTCACCCACACTCGTTAGTAGTGCAGCCATGTACTCGGCTGGGTAGTTCGCCTTTAGATAGGCCGTCCAGTAGCTGAGCACACCGTATCCTGCGGAGTGTGCCTTGTTGAACGCGTAGTCGGCAAAGGGCAGCAGGGTTTCCCAGAGCGCTTTGATAGCGCTATCGGAGTAACCCCTGTCTTTCATACCTGCGCTGAAGATTTCGTACTGTTTTTCTAGTTCTTCTGGCTTTTTCTTACCCATCGCTCGACGCAATAGGTCCGCTTGTCCCAGCGAGTAACCTGCGACTTTCTGCGCGGCCGCCATTACCTGCTCCTGATAAACAATCAGGCCATAGGTGGGGCCGAGGATGTCTCTGAGTGGCTCTTCTAGCTCTGGGTGAACGGGCTCAACAATCTGAAGGCCATTTTTACGCTGCGCATAGTTGTTGTGGGAGTTCATACCCATCGGTCCAGGGCGGTACAGCGCAATAACGGCTGAAATGTGTTCAAACTCGGACGGTTTCAAAACCCTGAGCAGTTGGCGCATGGCATCACCATCGAGCTGGAATACCCCCAGGGTGTCACCTCGAGAGAGAAGCTCGAAGGTCTTTTCATCCGCATTGAGATCAAGCTCTTCCAAAACCACATTTTCACCGCGGTTCTGTCGAATGTTTTCTAGGGCATCATCCAAGACCGTGAGGTTTCGAAGGCCCAGGAAGTCCATCTTCAGCAGCCCCAGGTCTTCACAGGGAGGTTGATCAAACTGCGTGATGATGGCGCCGTCTTCCTCACGTTTCATGATCGGAATCACATCCATCAACGGCTCTGCCGACATAATCACACCGGCAGCGTGAACTCCCCACTGGCGTTTAAGGGACTCCAGCCCCTGAGCAAGATCGAAGACCCGCTTTGACTCTTCGTCGCTCTCGATAATCTCCCTAAACTCTGCCGCCTCGGAGTAGCGCTCGGCCTCAGGATCAATCAGCTCGTTCAAGGAGACATCTCTACCTAAAACCATCGGTGGCATTGCTTTGGTTAGCTTCTCCCCCACTGCGTAGGGTAAAGCCAATACCCGGGCTGCATCCTTGAGGGCCTGCTTGGCCTTGATGGTTCCGAAGGTGACAATCTGAGCTACTCGATCATCGCCGTATTTTTCGGTTACGTAGCGAATTACCTCTGGTCGCCTACGGTCGTCAAAGTCAACATCGATATCTGGCATCGACAATCGCTCAGGGTTTAGAAATCGCTCGAAAATCAGGTCGTGCTCGAGCGGGTCAAGCTCCGTAATCCCAAGTGCGTAAGCGACCAAGGAGCCTGCCGCCGAACCTCTACCGGGCCCAACACGAATTCCCTGTGCCCTGGCCCAGCCAATAAAGTCTGCAACCACCAAGAAGTAACCTGGGAAGCCCATCTTGATAATGACTTCAAGCTCGTAAGCTGCCTGCTGTTTGTGCCGATCCGAGTAACCATTCGGGAATCGACGATCCATACCGCGCCAAACCTCTTTTTCCAACCAGCCCGACTCTGATTCACCCTCCGGGACCGGGAACCTCGGCATTAGATCGCGCTTTTCAAAGTTCACCTCGGCTCGCTCTGCAATCAACAAAGTGTTGTTTGCGGCCTCTGGAATGTCCTTGAATATCTCGCGCATCTGCTGGGCACTCTTTAGGTAGTACTCCTGCGATTCAAACTTGAATCGATTTTGGTCGTAGATGTTAGAACCAACCTGCACGCACAGCAGCGCATCGTGGGCCTCATGATCCTCTTGATTGGTGTAGTGCAGGTCATTGGTAGCAACCAGCGGCAAGTTCAAGTCTTTTGCAAGCCGCAGCAAATCGTCGCGAACACGCTTTTCAATGTCCAGCCCATGGTCCATGACCTCAACAAAAAAGTTACCCTCGCCAAAAATGTCTCTGAACTCGGCAGCGGTCTTGATTGCCTCGTCATACTGACCGAGGCGCAATCTGGTCTGAACCTCGCCACCTGGGCAGCCGGTTGTGGCAATCAAGCCCTTGCCGTATTTGCTTAGCAACTCGCGATCCATGCGAGGTTTGAAGTAATAACCGGAAAGGTAAGCCTCGGAGGAAAGCCTGAAGAGATTTTGCATTGATGCGTTGTCTGTTGACCACATCGTCATGTGGCTGTAGGCCCCACCACCTGAGACGTCATCGTCTCCACCGTCGGCCCAACGGACCTTTGACTTCTCCAGTCTCGAACCGGGAGCAACATAAGCCTCAATGCCAATAATCGGCTTTATCCCTTGAGCCTTCGCCTGCTTCCAGAATTCATATGCCCCGTGGGTATTACCGTGATCGGTCATAGCGATGGCGGGCATGCCGAGCTCGACCGCCTTCGCGATCAGCTTTTTTACCCGCGCTGCCCCATCGAGCATTGAATACTCGGTGTGATTGTGCAGGTGAACAAAAGACTCGCTCAAACCCGCTCCTAATCGATAGACCTAAAGCCTAAAGGCGAAAATCAGCATCCCTCAGTTTGTCCAGAGCGATTTCAAGATCCCGTGGGTAATTTGATTCAAATTCCACCCAGTCCGATGTGATTGGGTGAGTGAAAGCGAGTTTCTTGGCGTGCAGCCACTGCCTATCTAGGCCAAGCGCTGCAGCTAGTTTGGGGTCTGCTCCGTAAAGAGGGTCACCCACCAGCGGGTGCCTGAAGTGCGAGAAATGAACCCGAATCTGATGTGTTCTACCGGTCTCCAAACCAACTTCCATAAGGGCTGCTGCCGGAAACAACTCGATAGTTTTGTAGTGCGTGACCGCAGGCTTGCCATCTGCGGAGATGGTGAATTTGTAGTCATGTCGCTGGCTTCTGGCAATTGGGGTGTCTATCGTGCCTGATGCTGGCTCCGGATGCCCTTGTGCGAGGGCGTGATAGGTCTTTTTTACTGTCCTATCGCGGAATGCCTGTTTCAATACCGAGTAGGCGCGCTCAGATCTAGCCAGCACCATCAACCCAGATGTCCCAACGTCTAGCCTTTGAACTATGCCTTGGCGTTCATGTGCTCCAGAGGTTGAGAGGGTAATCCCCCTCGCAAGTAGCACTCCGGCCACGCTTGGCCCCTCAAATCCCACAGATGGGTGCGACACGACTCCAGCCGGCTTATTGATGACCACGATGTCCTGATCTAGATAAACCACCTCCAGATCTGGAACATCTTGAGCTACAACCTCCAGAGTTTGAACCGGACCCTCATCCAGGGTTACTTCCAGGATGTGGTCAGCGCTGAGTCGATCTGACTTTTGCAGCTGTCCAAATTGCGAGGTAACAGACCCGGCTTCAATCAGATCAATGGCCTTGGTGCGGGACAATCCGAGCATTTTGGCTAGGGCAACATCCGCCCGCTCCCCGACCAGCGAGTCCGGGACCGGCAGAAACTTACTCAACTTTGCCGCCACCTATTTCATCGCCGCGCAGCGTGCGCAGGATCGCGATTGAAATTCCGATCACCAGGAAGCTGTCGGCGAGGTTGAAGATTGGGAAATTGAAAGGGATCTGAATGAAGTCCACCACATGGCCTGAGAAGAATTGGGGTTCTTTGAATACCCGATCTACCCAGTTCCCAGCTGCTCCCCCCAAGACTAGGCCTGCGATCACGGCCCAGGTAGTGGTCTTTGCCTTTGGACCAAACCACAGAAGCAACAGCACCGCAACACTAGAAATCAGAGCCAATACCCAGGTCGCACCAAATCCCAGAGAAAACGCTGCAGCTTCGTTGTAAGCGAGCCTGAAACGCAGGATGTCGCCGACGACATTGACCACCTGGCCGTTTCCGAGAAAAGCTTCTGCCGCGTACTTAGTTACTTGATCAAGGACAACGGCAACCAGCCCGATCGAGTAGACCCAGCGAGTAGCTGAACTAGTTGCGCTCACTCAGTTCGGTTTCTTCTTCGTCTTCTTCAATCTCGACTGCGTCTGCAACTGCGTCGGCAACTACTGCGGTTGCCGCTGCAGCTGCGGCTGCGCTCTCAAGTTCGATTTTTGCCGCGGCCTCCAGTGGCTGCTCAAAAGACTCTTCACGCACCAAGGTCTGAAGCTGGGACTCGATGTAATCGCGCAGTCGACCACGGTAGTCGTGCTCAAATTCACGCAGCTCATCGATGGTGTTTTCAATAGCACGGCGATCGAGTTCAAGCTGGCCAATAACGGCACGAGCCTGCGCCTCAGCATCGCGAACTAGGCGAGTTGCTGACTCTTGACCGTCACGAATCAGCTGGTCGCGCTTGGTGAGACCCTCGCGAACGTGCTCTTCGTGAAGCTTGCGAGCAAGCTCAAGCAGGCTGTGGGAATTCTGGGCATCGGCAGCAGATGGAACCGCTGCGGCGGCAACCACGGATGCTGCTGGGTAAGAAGGTGCGGCCGCAGGAGTTTCCTCGGCGCGAGCCTCGGCAGCCTGAAGCTTGCTCTTTAGCTCCTGGTTCTCAGCGGTGAGACGGCGGAACTCGATAGCCAACTCATCCAGAAAGTCATCGACCTCGTCCTGGTCATAACCCTCGCGGAATTTGGTTTGCTGAAATCTCTTGTTGACTACATCCTCGGGCGTCAGCGCCATTTGGTGCACCTTCCTAACAGGGTCGCTCAAAGCAACGAACACCATGTTATTTGACTAAAGGGCGGCTGCCAAACTTCTTAGGAAAAGTACCGCAATAAGCACAATCGTGAAGGCAAGATCCAGCGCTACTGGGCCGAGTCGAATCGGCGGAATGAAGCCTCGAACAAACTTCAACGGCGGATCGGTAATCGTGTAAACGAAATCCAATACTGGCAATAGCAGTCCGGGCGGACGCCAGGAGCGATTCACGCTTACCACGAGGTCAGAGATGAATCGGGCGAGCAGAACGTAAAAATAAATCTGGAGCGCGAAGGCGACCAAATCTCCGATGAGGGACATTGGATTAGTTCATAAGGTCTTCGCTGGTCTCTTCCTCTGAGTCAGAGTCCGAGATTGCGACGTGAGCTGGTGTGAGCAAGTAAACCTTTGGGGTGACGCGCTTCAGGGAACCCTCAAGGCCCTCCTTGAGTCCAATCATGAAATCGAGCATACGCTTGGCCTCTGGCTCACTGAGCGCTGCAATGTTCACGATTACCGGGACTCCCTGGCGGAAATTAGCCGCAACGTCCTTACCATCGGCGTAGGACTGAGGGTCAATGGTCACAATCTCTGACATGTCAGAGGATCGACGACGAGTCACTGGACGAGGCTTAGCTGATGTGTCCGCAACTGGTGCTTCAGACCCACCAAATCCGAAGAATGTCATTACTGAATTCATTACGCCCATGAAAACTCCTTAGCTTGCTTCAAGACTAGGCTCAATAGGCTCTTGGGCCCGTTATTTTGGAGCCAACTCGAATGTGTGTCGCGCCCATTTCAAGGGCCACTTGGTAATCCTCACTCATGCCCATCGACAGACCTACAGCTTCGGGTGCGAGAGTCAGCATTGTTTTTTGGGCCCTCAAAACCTTCTCAAACTCAGACCTTGGATTTTCATTCAGGCCAGCAACTGCCATCAACCCCTTGAGTTTGATCCCCGGGACAGCCAAAACCTGCTCGATGAGCTGGGGCAGATTTTCAGGTAGCACTCCCCCGCGACCGGGATCTCCGGTGAGGTTAAGCTCAATGAATCCCTCAACATCTCTTTGCTGCTTCTCGAGCTGCTTTGCCAGCTCCTGCACCAGCGAGGGCCGGTCTATGGAGTGAATAGCTTTTGCGTAGCGCAGGACAGATTTCACTTTGTTGGTTTGCAACTGACCGATAAAGTGCCAGTTCAAGTTGTTGCTTGGCCGAAGCAAATTAGTCTGATCGAACTTCGCACTTGCCTCTTGATCGCGATTCTCTCCAACGTCCGTACAGCCAAGGTCAATGAGCTCTGCAACGAGGTTTGCTGGATGGTTTTTAGTTACAACGATCAAAGTCGCAGGGCCAAAAGCCGAAGAGGTCCTGGCCACATCGGCCAGGACCCTTTCGTAACGCTCTTTTAGATTCAACGGAAGAAGTCTGGTAGGTCCAGGTCGTCCCCGTAGCCACTGTCTGACTTGCCACTCACCGAAACTTCGACTGGCTCGAAGTTAGCAAACTCATGCGCCACGGACTCCTCGCTAACATCCGCAGCGACCTCCTGAGTCGCCTCAGCCGTCACAGCAGTTGAAGCGGCGGCGGCCAAGGCAGCCTGGCCAAGCGCTGCAGCGTCAAACTTCCGATAGGTTGGCTCGCCGCCATCAAAGCCGGCAGCGATAACGGTGATGCGAACCTCGTCGCCCAGGGTGTCTTCGATGGTTGCACCAAAGATGATGTTGGCCTCGGGGTGAACAGCTTCCTGAACCAAACGAGCGGCATCATCGATCTCGTGCAGACCTAGGTCGGATGCTCCCTGAATCAGTAGCAGAACTCCGTGAGCACCCTCGATAGTTGCCTCGAGTAGTGGTGATGAGACTGCAATTTCCGCCGCACGGACAGCGCGGTCCTCACCCTTAGCGGTTCCGATACCCATAAGTGCCGAACCCGCACCCTGCATGACGGACTTCACGTCGTTGAAGTCGAGGTTGATTAATCCCGGGACAACAATCAAATCGCTGATGCCCTGAACACCTGCGCGAAGCACGTCATCAGCGGTCATGAATGCCTCGATGGCAGAGATCTTCTTGTTAGACATCTCCAGCAATCGCTGGTTTGGAACCACGATCAGGGTGTCGACCTCGGCGCGCAGCGCCTTGATGCCCTCATCGGCCTGAACGGCTCGACGCTTACCTTCAAAGTTGAATGGCCTGGTTACTACACCAACAGTCAGTGCACCGAGGCGACGTGCGATTCTTGCGACCACCGGGGCTGCACCGGTTCCGGTTCCACCGCCCTCACCGGCGGTGACGAAGACCATGTCTGAACCCTTCAGGGCAGACTCAATTTCATTCTCGTGCTCCTCTGCAGCACGTCGACCCACCTCAGGGTCAGCACCGGCACCCAAACCACGAGTGATGTCGCGGCCGATGTCGAGCTTGACGTCAGCGTCACTCATCAACAACTGTTGGGCATCAGTGTTCACCGCCACGAACTCAACACCACGCAGACCAGATGCGATCATGCGGTTGAGTGCATTAACACCACCGCCGCCAACTCCGACGACCTTGATTACTGCCTGATAGTTAGGTGCCTGTGACACTTTTGCCTCCTTGTAAGAAAACCCTCAAGTTAAGGCTGAGGCTTAACTTTGTAACAGGTTTTCAAATTGCGCGAAGAAGTTAGAGCGCTGGGGCCAAATCAGAACTCATGCGCTCGGGCGTGTCGCAAACCTGGTCAGTAATTTGGGTAGGTAACCACTGGGGCGTTAGGAGATGACACGTCGACAACGACCGACTCCTTGAGGCCGGTCTTCAGCAGGGTCATCAGCACTTCATTTTTCAGCAGCGCCTGCTTGGTGTCACCCCAAATCACTGTGATGTTTGATTTCTTCAACACCAACTTGGTGGTTAGCTGCTCGGAAACCTCAATTGAGTAGACGCGCTGGTAGGTCTTTACCGGAAGCGAGAGCAGCACCTCCATGGCGGTTGAGAACTGAGGATTGTCTTTGGGGTTGCCCTTGATGTTTAGATAGGGCAGCTTCACAGCCCCAGTGGCCTGTGCTATCTGGATTCCGGCTGCGTCGTAGAGGAAGTTCTTACCCGATCGAACCAGCACGACGATGGGTTGGCGCTCACGGATTTTCACGTTCAAGGTGTGAGGCGGCTCAGCTTGGATGGCGAATGTCTCAATGAGGGTGAAGTCGCCGAGGAGCTCTGCAACCTCGTCTTCGGAAACGGTTGTTAGTGGCCGTCCATCGAGTGACTCGAGTGCCTTAGAGATCTTTTTAGGCTCAAGTCGCTCGGTTCCCGAGATGACAATCTTGTCGATTGCCAACAGTGGAGTAAAGAAAGTGGCCGCCACCAAGCCCAGTAAAACAAGTGGCGAAAGCACTAAGAATGCTCTGGAAAAAAGAGCAAACGGGCCAAGCGAAGACTTGGGTTTTTCCATCTTCGTGCGGCTGGAGATGCGCTTGCGCTCCTTGGCCAGCAGCTCTCTTTCAGGACGTTTCAACTCTTCAGTGCCTCGAGAAGTTCGGGAACCATCTTGTAGACATCGCCGCAACCCATGGTCATTATGAAATCACCAGAAGAGGCTAGCTTGGCAGCCACGGCGGGTGCATCCTCCCAGAGCGGGACGTAGTGAACCTTTGATTGATCGGCGAACCGGTCACTAATCAAGGCCCCGGTTACACCCGGCTCGGGATCTTCTCGGGCGGCGTAAACATCCAGCACCACAACCTGATCGCTCAACGCCAAAGCCTCGGCAAACTCTTGGGCAAAGATGCGAGTTCTTGAGTATAGGTGGGGCTGGAACACGGTGATCAATTTGCCAGTGCCCACAGCTGCCCTTGCCGCCTTTAGAGCAGCGGCAACCTCGGTTGGGTGGTGGGCAAAATCATCGTAAACCTTGACACCCCGATGCTCGCCGTGAAGCTCGAAACGACGCACGGTGCCACCGAATTTAGAAACCGCCTTGGCACTTGACCTGAAGTCAAAACCATGACCTACCAATACGGCAACAGCACCTGCGGCATTCAATGCATTGTGGGCCCCTGGGATGCTTAGCTCTAGGTCGACAGTCTCGCCTCGGCAGGAGAGAGAAAACCTAACTTTCGGTCCGGAGGCATCGATGTTTAGAACTTGAACATCAGCACCTTGCGCCTCTCCAAAAGTTAGAACGTTGTGGTGCTGAAGTAATTTCGTGACTCGAACTGCACCTGGGTCATCCGATGAGATGACAACTAGGTCACTGGCGGCATTGGCAAACTTCACAAACTCGCCCTCAAACGCCTCTAGTGAGCCAAAGTGATCGAGGTGATCCGGATCGACGTTGGTGATTAGCACCGTGTGGGTGTTGTAGTGCAGGAACGAGCTGTCGGACTCATCCGCCTCAATAACGAATTGTTCGCCGGAACCGAATGCGCTAGAGGCACCGTAGGACTGAATTACGCCTCCGTTGACAAAGCTTGGGTCAGCGCCGAGGACATCGAGCCCAGTCACCACCATGCCTGTTGAAGTGGTCTTTCCATGCGCGCCAGCCACTGCAATCAGTTTGCCGCTTGATGCCAAGTGGGCCAGCATGGCTGAGCGGTGTAGGACCGGTAGGCCTTTTTCAAGGGCCAGCAGATACTCCGGGTTTGTCGGCCACAAAGCGCTTGTGACTACAACTGTGTCAGCATCCCCAAGGTTTGCGGCATCGTGACCGATTGTGATTTTGGCACCGAGGGCTCGCAGCTGAGTGATGTTGTCGCTTTCACGCACGTCACTGCCAGTCACCTGGTGTCCCATCCCGATGAGCAATCTTGCGAGACCGCTCATTCCAGAACCACCGATACCAACAAAGTGAACCTTTCCGAGGTTCTGAGGCACGGGCTGTGAGTAATCTGGCTTGATCATTTGACTAAGTATTCACCGACTCGATTACCAAATCCCTTAGGCGCAGGGTGCTGTCAGGAATTCCCTTCGATCTAGCACTCTGGCCCATCTGTCGAAGCGTGGCCGAGTGTGAGATCAGAGGGATAACCTCCTGTTCGATGTAGCCGGCATCGAATTCTCGATCAAGACAAAGCAGCCCGCCACCAGCCTCGGTTACAGAAACGGCGTTGAATTGTTGCTCACCGTTTCCAACCGGATAGGGAACATAAACAGCCGGTAAACCAACGGCGCTGAACTCCGCCACGGTCGATGATCCAGCCCTGGAGATAGCAAAATCACTCGCTGCTATCGCAGCGTCCATCCGGTCGCAGTAATTCATCGAGCAATAACCGGGCTCTTGCTTAGCTGGAAGATCCGAGTTATTGCCAAGGATGTGCAGCACCTGAATTCCGGCAGCACGAAGCTTTGGCAATGCGGCCACTACGGCGTCATTCAAACGTTTGGCACCTAATGACCCACCCGTGACCAACAAGGTTGGAAGCGATGGATCCAAGCCAAGCTCAACCCGCGCCTGACCCTTGTCATAACCTGAAATTGACTCGATAATCTCGGGGCGGATGGGCATTCCCGTTATCGCACCACTTAGGTCACTGTTCTCAAAAGCAATAGCCACGAACTTGGTGAGCTTGGCACCAATCTTGTTTGCAATCCCTGCTTTGGCATTGGCTTCATGAATCACCAGGGGCTTGCGGGCTAGATATGCAGCTACGTATGCCGGGGCTGAGGCATAGCCGCCAAAACCAACAACCGCGTCGATGCGGTGCTTCCTAATCAACCTCATCACACCAAGGGTTGCAGCGGCAAATCTGAATGGAAAAAGCAGGGCCTGCAGATTTGGCTTCCTTGGAAATGGCAACCTCTGGATGGTTAGTAGCTCGAAACCTCGTTCTGGAACAAGACGTGACTCCAAACCTTCTTTGGTCCCAAGCGCGATAACTTCGTGACCCTCGGCACGAAGCTGCTGGGCCAGAGCCAGGAGCGGATTAACATGCCCAGCTGTGCCACCACCAGCCAATAAAAACTTAGTCATCGCCTAGCGCGCCCTGGGTTGGCCAAGCGATCTCGCTCTACCGCCAAAACCACACCAATTGCCGCCATTGTCGAAATCAAAGATGAACCACCGGCACTGATTAGAGGAAGTGGCACACCCAATACCGGAAAGACACCCAGGACAACTCCAATGTTGATAAATGCCTGCATCGAAATCCAGACCATGACCGCTGCGACCACGTTGCGACTAAATGGATTGGTTTGGTTTCTCGCAATCGAGAAGAGGGTGATTGCCAAAGCTGTGAATAGCAGGATCACAAACAGTGCCCCGATAAGTCCGAGCTCCTCGCCGATGATGGCAAATATGAAGTCGTTTTGAACCTCTGGAATCCAAGACCATTTCATCTTCGATCGTCCAAGACCAGTGCCAAAGATGCCGCCGTGCGCAAGCGCCCAGGTTCCGTGCTCGTACTGCCAACGAACTCCCATTGGGTCAGCCTCGGCGGGATTTAGCCAAGCAGAAAAACGGGCGAGTCGCGAAGGCGAAAGCATTACGAGCATCACAGCGGCAGCGCTTCCGGCAACGACTATGCCAAGCCAGGTGGAGAGCTTCATGCCCGCAAAAAGGAATAGTCCAAGCAGGGTAACCACCATTACAACGCCGGTTCCCATGTCCTTACCCATAACTACGACCAAGAACAGAGAAGCCCCACTGAAGACAAAAATCCGGGTCCAGATCTGCCGGTTCTGCATCTCATCTGGGCCCAGTTCGGCAAGCATCAGAGCAAAAGCAAGGATTAGTCCGATCTTCAGAAACTCGGATGGCTGAATCGATGTGAAACCCAGGTCTAGCCAGTTTCGGTTTCCGTTGATTTCCGTTCCGAAGAGAACGGTAACGAGCTGAAGTCCGAGGGTTGACAAAAGTAGCAGGTTGGCGGTGCGCTTATAAAAAGCCAGCGGCAGGTTTGAGGCAATTATCAAGGCCAAGCCGCCGATCAAGGCAAAAGCACCCTGGCGGACAAAAGTCGAAGCGGCATTTGAGGTGTTCTTGAAGGCATCAACGGTAGAGGCCGATGCCACCATCGCAAGACCTAGGACACCAATAATGGCGGTGAGACCGAGAAGGAAGTAAAACTCTCGCGATTGCGCACGGAATCGAGGCTTAATGGCCGACTTCAGGTCCGTCACTTCTCCCCCAATCCTCTAACCGCGGTCTGGAACTGATTTCCGCGGTCCTCGTAGTCCTTGAACTGATCCATGGATGCTGCTGCGGGAGCGAGAAGTACTGCGTCCCCAGGCATAGCCATCGCAGCCGCTCTTGCCACAGCCTGCTCCATGGGGCGCTCCTCACGAATCACCACAACATCTAATTCTGGATTCAGCTTGGCGAACAACTGCTCTAGAAGCAGCGTGTCCTTGCCGATGATGACTGCACCGCGCAGCCGTGAGCCATGTTTTTTGATAAGCGGCTCTGGATCAACCCCCTTGAGGAGCCCACCGACTATCCAGACAACTGAATCGAAGCTTGACAGCGAGGCATCGGCAGCGTGGGCATTGGTTGCCTTCGAGTCGTCAACGAAAAAGATGCCGTTTCGCTCGGCGACCAGCTCGATGCGGTGTCCAGCGATGCGAAATTCCCGAAGCGCCTGCGCGATGTCTGACGCGGCAACGCCAACGGAGCGGGCCAACGCAGTGGCCGCCGCGATATTCGCCCTGAGGTGCTTACTCAAAACTCCGATCCCTTGAAGATCCTCATCGGAGCAAATCTCTAAGGCGGAGTCCGCGCGGTCATCGATGAATGCTCTATCCACCAGGAATTCTTCGACATAACCGACCATTGACCTTGCCGGGATACCAGTTGTGAACCCAATGGCCCGACACCCCTCCACAACATCCGCTTCCTCAGCGGCGGCTAGTGTCTTTGGATCCTCGACGTTGTAAACAATCGCGGTTTCAGTGCCCTCGAACACTTTGGCCTTTGCCCCAAAGTATGCCGCTTCAGAACCGTGCCAATCCAGATGATCATCGGCGAAGTTCAAAAAAGCCGATGCTCGAGCTCCGAGGCTGTGGCTGTAGTGAAGTTGAAAACTAGAAAGCTCGACAACCAGATAGTCATAGCCCTCGGGGTCCCTGATGGCATCCAGTATCGGATTGCCGATGTTGCCGCAGGCAATAGCCCGGTAGCCAGCCTGGGTGAGCATGGCCTCGGTGAGCTGGGTTGTTGTGGTTTTACCGTTGGTGCCGGTGATCGTGATCCATGTTGGTTTCTTTACCTTGTCATCCAGTGCCCGTGCGAGATCTATGTCGGTGAAGATTGAAACCCCAGCGGAGGATAGCTTGGCCACCATTTTGTGTGTCGGGGCAAAACCCGGTGACACAATTGCAAAATCAAAGTCCTCGACGTTGAGCATGCTCGGATCATCACTTAGAACCAAACGAGCCCCAATCACCTCAAGCAACTCGGCAAGCTGAGGTTCCGCCTTGGCTGCAAACACGGTTACCTCAGAGCCCAGTTCGGTAAGGGTGTCTGCTACCGAGAATCCAGATTTGCCCAGACCCAAAACAGCAACTTTGAAATTCCAGGCTTGGTGCCAAGAGCTTGGAAGCATCACAGCCCGTAAATCCATTCAAAGTAGAACAGACCAACACCGGCTGATACGCATAGCGCTGCGATGATCCAGAACCGCACCACAATGGTCACCTCAGCCCAACCCTTTAGCTCAAAGTGGTGATGCAGCGGTGACATCTTGAATACCCGCTTACCCACCCCGGTGCGCCACTTGGTGAACTTGAAATAGCCGCGCTGGATGATCACAGAGCCAGTGACGATAACAAAGATTCCACCAATCAGAATCAGCAGCAGTTCAGTTCTGGATAGCACCGCGAGCGCTGCTAGCGCACCGCCGAGCCCAAGAGAACCGGTGTCCCCCATAAACAGCTGAGCTGGCGAGGTGTTGTACCAAAGGAAGCCGACACAGGCGCCGACGATAGCCGCCGCGATCACAGCCAGGTCAAGTGGATCGCGCACCTCATAACAGGCTTCGATGTTCTCTACCGCGGTTCTGCAGCTTTGATTGAACTGCCAAAAACCGATTACAACATACGCACCGATTGCCATGATCACCGAGCCGGTGGCGAGGCCATCTAGGCCATCGGCAATGTTCACGCCATTTGAGGTAGAGGCAACTAGGAAATAGATCCAGGCGATGAACAAGCCCATACCAATGGTGGAACCCCAGAAAAAGAGATCTATGGGGAGGTCGCGGAAGAGAGAAATTTGAGTTGATGCGGGAGTTAGACCACGGTCGTTGGGAAATTGCAACGCAAAGATGGCGAACACGACCGCAACTACACCTTGACCAGCAATCTTGGCCCAGCCGGTTAGTCCCAGACTCTGCTGCTTGCGTACCTTTAGGAAGTCATCTATGAACCCGACTGCGCCCAGGCCGAGCATCATGAAAATCACTAACAGGGCTGACATCGACGGAATCTCGCCATTTACCAACTTGGCAACGAAATACCCAACCACGGCAGCAAAGAGAATGACTAAGCCACCCATGGTTGGCGTCCCGCGCTTGGTGTGGTGAGACTGCGGGCCGTCATCTCGAATGAACTGACCCCACTGCAACCGTTTGAATGCCCAAATGAACGCAGGGGTAAGGAACAGGCTGATACAAAGTGCAATCGCACCGGCCATCAAAAGAGCTCTCAAGCCGCACCTGCCAATTCATCACCTAGAAAACGCAAACCGGAGACATTGCTGGATTTGACCAGGACGATATCTCCAGAGGCTAGCTTCGCATTGATGGCCTCGAAACAAGCTGAGGCATTCTCAAAAAACTCAGATTCGCCATCCCAGCTCCCCTCCTGGGTTGCGGACATGTGGATGAGCTTCGCATCGATGCCAACGACGTAGAGCTTGTCGATGTTGTAGCGAACAACCAGTCTTCCCAGCGCCTCGTGCTCGGAATTGGAGTACTCCCCCAGCTCGGCCATATACCCAAGGACCGCAATCGTTCGATGACCCTGGCGCCCAAGCGTGGCAAGTGTTTGCAGCGCGGCCCGCATTGAATCAGGACTCGCGTTGTACGCATCATTGATTATCAAGACACCGTCTTTTCTCAAGATCGGCTGCATTCTCCATCGCTCCGCCAGCTCCAGCTCGCTGATCGCACGGATTGCAAGCCTGCGGTCTACCCCCAGCAGATCGGCCACCGCAAGGGCAGCCGATGCATTCATGGCCTGATGTTCACCAAGTATCTTTAGGTCGAAACTCACGACCTCCCCGTCCGGATATCTAAATCTGACGTTGGTTCCACTGATTGAAACCTGAGCTGATTGAAGCTGATACTGGGCGTCATCGCTATAGCCGAATCCAAAAATCGGAACCCCCTGCCGAGGTTGATAATCCCGCACAACTGGATCATCAAAATTCAACACTGCAGCCTCGGCAATAAACGGCATCATCTCAGCCTTAATGACCGCGGTTTGCTCGACGCCACCAAAGGCGCCTGCGTGCGCCAGCCCAACCTTGAGCTGAACACCGACATCTGGCTTGCACCAGGAGGCAAGCTTCTCGATACTTCCCAGGCCGGCGGCCCCCATCTCAAGAACCAGATACTCGGTCTGGGTTTCAAGCTTGAGGACCGTGAGTGGCAGCCCAACTTCGTTATTGAAAGAATCCCTAGGTGCGATGGTTGGCCCGACCTTCGAAAGAATCTCTCGCAACATGTTCTTAGTCGAGGTTTTGCCATTTGAACCGGTAATTCCGACCACTTTGAGACCAGATTCGCGCTTTTTCTCCAGCACATACCTGGCTAGATCGGTTAGTGCCTGAACCGTGTCAAGCACTTTGATTTGATTCAGTTCAAGCTCGGGCTGAGGTGTCATTACGAAGGCAACCGCGGCGAGCCTGGCAATTGAGTCGAGGTAACGATGTCCATCATCGTGCTCACCAGGCTTGGCAAAAAAGACATCCCCGACGTTGATGTTTCTGGAATCTGTGTCGCAATGACCACTGATCACAAGAGTGGGATCGCCCTTTACGATCTCGCCATGTGTGGCCTCGGCCAGCTCGCGAAGAGTTAGAGCTAGCATTTTTCCACCAAACTTTTTGCAATCTCGCGGGCGTCAAACTGGACCTTTTGCCCCGCGATCTCTCGGTATTTTAGGTGTCCAGGCCCGCACCACAGCACAGCCTCATCGCGTGGCGTGGAAGCAATCGCTGCCTCTATGGCTGCGGCCGGGTCGGCAATTTCCAGAAACTCTTTGTTCTGAGATTCAATACCCCTGGCAACTTCACGGCGAATCTGGGCTGGATCTTCATCTCTTGGGTGCTGGTCGGTCAGGTAAATGCGGTTCGCGACGGCTGCAGCAACACCCATTTCAAATCGCTTGCCCTGATCGCGGTTTCCCGAGGCTCCAAAAACCAGCGAGACCCCTGGGTAGCGACTTCCAATCTCCGCCACGGCATTGGCGATACCGTCTGGAGTGTGAGCGTAGTCGACATAAACATGGGGCTTGGCCTGGGATACCAACTCCAGACGACCGGGAACCTGATATCCAGCAGCATCGCTCATCTCAGTGAGTTTGTATCCCGCCACATCGAGCATCACAGCTGCAACTGCAAAGTTACGTGCCATCAGCTCGCCAGCGGGAAAATCTAGCTCTAGATTCAGTGCACCCGATAAGCGGAGCACACCGCCTTGAAACTCATACCGTACATCGCCATCTTGGCCAATTGTGGTAATCGGTATTGATGCGCTAGCGGCCAACTGTTTTGCGTAATCATCCCCGAGAAACACCACACCGCGCTTTGCTCGCTCCGCCGAAAACAGTTCGGCTTTTGCGGCGAAGTAGGTTTGCATGTCGCCGTAATCATCCAGGTGATCTCTGGTGAGGTTTGTAAAGCCGACAACATCAAATTTCAAACCATCGACTCGATTTCTGGTCAGCGCCTGGGCAGAAACCTCGATCACAGCAGCCTGGCCGCCCTCGCTCGCAAATTTGTGCAGATGTTTGCGCAAGGTAGTGAGTTCGGGAGTGGTTAGCGATGCTGGGAAGTTGCCAGTTGGTGAGGAAAAACCAACGGAGGACGATAGGGCGGTTTTTACCCCTTGGGCCTTAAGTAACTCGCGCAGGTAACTGGAAACGGAGGTCTTACCATTTGTTCCAGTCACGCCAAATAGGTGCAGACCAACGTCCCCCAGAATCTCCTCGCAAACCTCACCAAGAACTGTCTTCGGTGCTGGGTGAACTAGAATAGGCACTTCAAGTTCGACTGCTTTATCAGCGAGCACTGCGACTGCGCCTCTTTGAATTGCCTCGGATGCAAAGTCGAGTCCGTGATGCCGAGCGCCTGTAACTGCAACAAACAAATCCCCGGGCTCAACCTCACTCGCGGACAACGAGACTCCAGTCAGCGAGATATCTGCCCCGGAATACTCCAGTCCCAGCTGCTGGGCGAGTGCCCTAGTTCCGCTTCTCGACTTCACCGAATGGGCCTGACGGGATGTCTCGGGACTTTGTAGTCGAAGGTGGCACGCGGTAGTGCTTGAGCACCTGCTGCATAATCGCCTTGAAAACTGGAGTGGTCTTCATCGAGTTTGTCTCTCCCACCGGGCGGAAGATAGTGACCCCAACCACGTACTGTGGATCCTCAATCGGCGCTACTCCGTAGAAAGAGATAGCGAATCGACGACCGTAGCCAGAACCCTCTTGAACCTGAGCGGTACCTGTCTTACCACCAACTCGGTAACCCGGGATTGCTGCGTTTTTACCAACTCCACCAAACTCAACAACCTTCTCCATTAGCTCGAGCGTGTTCTTGGCTTTGGCTTCGCTTAGAACCCGAACCGAAGACTGCTTCGGCTGCATAGTGACCTTGCCGTCCTCGTGAGCACAACCTGCAACCAGAATCGGATCCAGCTTCACTCCGCCGTTTGCAATGGCCTGATAGGCCGATGCCATTTGGATGCCGGTAACCGAAATACCTTGACCAAACAGGGTCGTGAAGTTGGTCATCTTGTCCCAATCGTCGACCGGGTGCAGGATGCCGGAGCTCTCACCCTCGAAGCGAAGTGCAGTTTGCTTTCCAAAGCCAAACTTCTTCAGGTATTCGTAGCGAACCTCTTTGTCGATCTGGCGACCAAACTGAACCGTAGCGGTATTTGAGGAGTACCTGAGGACTCCACCGAGGGTCAGGTAGTAGGTCTCGTGACCAAAGCTGTCCTGAACTGACCCACCGGGGAAATCTAGCTTCAGGGAATACGGGGCCTTGACCTTATCTGTCTCGTTGGCGGTGTTGGTGTCGAGCACCATGGCAACAGTGAGGGCCTTCATCACAGACCCTGGTTCAAAGGCTGACTGGAAGATTCTTGATCCTCGGTCTTGGACCTTTGAAGCGGCAGGGTCATTAGGGTCTACCGAGGGTGCTTCAGCAGCAACAATGATCTTTCCGGTCTTAACCTCCATGACAACCGCGCTTGCCCAATCTGCCGAAAGGTCATTCACGGAATCTGCCAATACCTGCTGGGCAAAGAACTGCAGGTTGGAATCAATCGTAAGTTTCAGATTGCCGCCGTTTTGAATCGGCTGAGTCACAACGCTAGAGGCTGGAATTCTCACACCCTCTGCGCTGCGCTCATAAGTCTCTTGACCATCAACACCTGCTAGGCAGGTGTTGTATTGGCGCTCCAGACCAGCCAAGGGCTCGGCATCTGCACCGACAAAACCGAGCAGATTTCCAGCAACCGCACCGTTTGGATAAAGGCGGTCGGCAAATCTATCGAAGTAGATCCATGGGACTCTAAGCTCACGAATCAGACTGTAGGTCTCAGCGTCAACCCGCTTTGCCAGGTTCGCATACTGTGAGTCACCAACTAGCTTCGGGGCAATCTCCTGGGCCGGGATGTTTAGAAGCTTTGCAAGTTCCTGGGTTATTTGCTCGACAGGTATCTCAGTTCTTGTGCCATCTTCTGAGTAACGAATAACCGGCGCCACGTTCTTGGGTGCGACGTTGACGTCATATCGAAAGACGGTTCTCGCGAGAATTTGGCCAGAGCTGTCCTGAATCTGCCCTCGAAGCGCAGTGAGAGTCTGGGTGACGGAGCGGCGCTCCATCGACTTTTCCTTGATCTCAGCTGCCTGGACCACCTGGAAGTCGACTAGGCGAATTCCAAGCAGTCCCACAAGGACGAGGGTGAAGAGGATGAAGAACCCAAAGCGTCGATTGACACTGTTTTGGGAACCCATGGTTACCTACCTTGTTGGAGATGCTGGAATCAGAGTCAAAACTACTTCGCCAGTCTCTGGCAAAGCGGTTTCAACACTCGAAGTCTCCAATGATGCAACGGTGGTCTCGGAGAAATCTGAGACCGTTCCAAGGGCTGAGTTTGCAACTAGGTTCGCGCTCGCGAGCGGAGCATTTGACGGGTCTGCTGGCCTGGGCTGACCGTAAACCTTGTCCTTCTGAAGATCCAATAGAACTGAAGCTGGGTTTGCAACCATGCCTAGGCGGTTCGCGGCATCGGCTAGGTTCTGTGGCGAAGCCAGGGAGTCAACCTCTTCTTGGATGATCTGAACCTGGGTGTTGAGGTCTCGCTTCTGAGCCTTCAGTTCCGCTAGGTGGTAAGCATCCTGGGTTAGCACCATGTTGAGGCCAAGCTGTGCGAGGTAGACCGCGATCATGCCAAGCACGAAGATCAACCCAGCGGAAAGCTTTGGTCGAAGTCGCTTTGCCTCATTTGGTGATACAAGAAATACAGCCATTAGTTACCCTCTACCTTTTCTCCAGCCCGCAACCTTGCGGAGGCAGCGCGTGGGTTTTGATCGAGCTCACGCTCGCCACTTCGCTCCACGCCGCGAGTGATGATTTTGAAAACTGGTGCAGTGCCCGGTAGCTCAACTGGCATCTCAACCGGGGTCGAGCTGGTGGCAGCTTGCTGCATCGCGTCCTTCACGATGCCGTCCTCGAGCGAGTGATAGGACATCACCACAAGACGTCCGCCCACCTTCAGGGCATCGATAGCCTGCGGAACCGCGCGCTCGAGAATCCCCAGCTCGTCATTTACCGCAATACGCAGCGCCTGGTAAACACGCTTTGCAGGGTGACCAGACTGCTTCCCTGGCACAACAGGTACCACTGAGCTCACGATTTTGTTGAGCTGGGTCGAGGTCGTAATTGGTTGCTGGGAGCGCTGAGCCACAATCTTTCTTGCGATGGGCATTGCGAAGCGCTCTTCGCCATACACCTTGAAGATTCTCGCAAGCTCGCGCTCATCCAGCTCGGCAAGAAGGTCAGCTGCGGTCTCTCCGCGGGTCTGATCCATGCGCATGTCCAGGTCGCTGTCCTGGGAGTAGCTGAAGCCTCGATCTGCTTGATCGAGCTGCATTGAACTCACACCTAAGTCCATGAGAATGCCATCCACACTCCAGGGCTTTGCAATCTGGTCAATCTCGTCGTAGGTTCCGAAGTGAGCCTGAAAGCGCTCGCCAAAGTGAGCGAGTCTCGCCTTTGCTAACTCCAGCGCCGCTGGGTCACGATCGATGCCGATAACGGTCAGCTGGGGGTGCTCATTTAGTAAAGCCTCAGTGTGGCCGCCTAGCCCCAAAGTGGCGTCGATGACCAAAGCTGGCTTGTTTTCAATCGCTGGCCTGAGTAGCTCAAGGCAGCGATCCAGTAGAACCGGGATGTGGAGAGCGGCTGTGACCATAGATTTCCCATCTGCTCTTTCCTGGAACTTGGTCCCTGTCCGTCTGTGAGCTTGGTTTTCACAGGTTCCGGCTTAGGGGAAGAAAGTCGGATACGGCCAAGGGCCAAATCCCAGGTTTAGAACAGTCCGGGGATCACCTCCTCCACCTGATTTGCGAAGGATTCCTCGTTCTTGGCCAGGTACTCAGCCCAGGCCTCGGCATCCCAGATCTCGGCTCTGGAGCCGACACCGATGATTACTAGCTCTTTGGTGAGTCCGGCGTACTGACGAAGCAGGGATGGAAGGGATACGCGTCCCTGCTTATCAACAGTTTCGTCCGAAGCGCCAGAGAGCATCACACGCATGTAGTCGCGAGCGTCCTTCACCGAAGCTGGTGCCTGACGAAGCTTTTCCATGATCGAAGCGAACTCTTTTGCTGGGAATACGTAGAGGCAGCGCTCCTGCCCGCGGGTGATAACAACGCCGTCGGATAGCTCATCTCTGAACTTAGCTGGGAGGAAAAGACGGCCCTTGTCATCAAGCTTCGGGGTATGAGTGCCTAGCAGCATTGCTATTTCCCCTTCCCAAGCTTTACTCCACTTTACTCCACTTTGCTCCACTTTTGGGATATTTCTAACGGTTTTGCTCCACTTTTCATCACATTTGGGTAAAGAAAAACCCCGACCATTGGTCGGGGTTTTCTAGGGTTTCTTGGTTATTCGCCGTTGAAGCGCTGATTCCAGCGATCTTCGAAGTAGTTTCCGCCTTGGCCCGGCTGCTTTATCTCAGGCAATTGGGGCAGTCTGAAGTTCGCACTCGCAATCGCAAGTCCGATCACCATCACGGCAAATGCCGCGACCCCAAAGAATGCCACCTGCAGGATCACCGCAAAGACCAGCATGCCTATACCAATCAGGGTAAGAAGAACGCCGCCGACAAGTTTGCCGGATGACTTGTTTGCGGAGTCGACCGCTGAAACCTTGCTGGCAAACTGAGGGTCTTCGCGCAGGTTGCGCTCCATCTCCTCGAGTAGCCGCTGTTCGCGCTCTGAAAGTGCCATGGTTTACTCCAAATCTCTCCTCATTGTAAACAGCGAAATCGGGTTAGGCTATCCCGCGTGCCTCAAGATTTGCTGCTAACTCTGGTTCAAAGAAAACTGGACCAGTTCTGCGATGCTAAGCGCGTTGAGCTGCGAGAAATCTCCCCCGACATCGAAGTCATCATGGACTTCACCCAATCCCTTCTAAAAGGTGGAAAACGATTCAGGGCACTGTTCGCTTTCTGGGCTTGGCGCGGCTACGAGTCAGCTGGCAAAGAACTGACCATCGATAGCCCAATAGTTGGCATAGCCAGCGCTCTAGAAATGTTTCACGCCGCAGCCTTGGTACACGATGACCTGCTTGACCAAAGTGATACCAGGCGAGGGCAGCCATCAATCCACAAGCGATTTGAATCGCTTCATATCCAGAAGGCTTTTGCCGGATCAAGTGAGCGCTTTGGCGTAGCCGGTTCAGTTTTGGTTGGCGACATGATGCTCTCCTGGAGCTCAGAGCTTTTTGGTGACTCTTTGCTGGCTGCTAGACACCCGAATTCCGAGGCAGCCTGCAGAACCGAATTCAGCAAAATGCGCTTTGAGGTAATGGCGGGCCAGTACCTCGACGTGCTCGAGGAGAACGCAGCCCCTACCCGAGACCGCGGTGAGGCGGTAGAGCGAGCTAATCGCGTCATGCTCTACAAAACCGCCAAGTACTCCCTTGAGGCTCCGCTCCTGATAGGCGCTGCACTGGGAGGTGCATCGGAGAGTCAGAGGGCTGGTTTGAGCAAATTTGGCATTCCACTTGGGCTAGCCTTCCAGCTCCGAGATGACGTATTGGGTGTTTTTGGTGACCCAGAAGTTACGGGAAAACCTGCCGGAGATGACCTTCGTGAGGGCAAGCGCACCGTACTGACCGGGCTCACTCTCGAAAGTGTGCCAAATTCAGTCGGGCGAGTCTTCGAAGAACTCCTCACCAGCGGTGAGCTCGATGCTGAGCAGATTGAGTTCATGCGGAATCTGATTGTCGAATCCGGGGCACTGGGCAAATCTGAAAGCCTCATAACCGAGTATTCCTCAAGGTCAATCGACGCCTTGGCAGTGCTGGACATCTCCGAAGAGGCCAGGCTCGCGCTTGCTCAACTAGCAAACGCTGTTATAAATCGCGCGAAATAGCTAACCCAGGGCCTGGGCTGCTCGGCGGACAGGCGCTTTGTGCCCTTGAAGCAAAGCAGCCATCGGGGTACTGCCAAGATTGTCATTCTCGGTGTACAGCCACTCAATTGCCTCTGCCTCGGTAAAGCCCATATCAATTAGCAGCAACATGGTTCCGCGAATACTGGAGAGAGGCTCGCCATTTTGAATCAGATGAGCGGGAACCTTTGGCTCTTTATCAACTCGAACCGCAAACAAAATGTGCTCTTCGATGAGACGTCTTACCTTTGAGGCCGACACCCCAAGGGCGCTCGCAACCTCGTCGATGGTTAACCAGGAATCAACCCGATCTATCACGCCCTGCTGCTCCTCGCACTCTCAACCAACTGCTCAGCTACTAAAAATGCTAGCTCGAGCGACTGCATGTGATTCAATCTTGGGTCACAAACTGACTCGTAGCGCTCCTCTAGAGTGCTTTCGTCAATCATTTCTGATCCTCCGAGACACTCCGCGACATCATCACCGGTGAGCTCAACGTGGAGACCGCCCGGGTGTGTGCCCAAAGCACGGTGAACCTCGAAGAAGCCCATGACCTCATCCATAACATCGTCAAACCGTCTGGATTTGTAGCCATTCTTGGTGGTGATGCCGTTGCCATGCATCGGGTCGGTAATCCAAAGCGGGGTTGAGCCCGACTCTTTTGCGGCCTCAATCAGTTTTGGTAGCTCATCGCGAATCTTGCCAGCACCCATTCGACTGATTAGGGTCAGGCGACCCGGCTCGCGCTCTGGGTCTAGCTTGTCGATCAATCTCAATACATCTTCACGGGTGGAGGTTGGGCCAAGCTTTACGCCAAGCGGATTGCGCACCCTGGAGAAGAAGTCCACGTGAGCGCCATCGAGCTGCCTGGTTCGCTCACCGATCCAAATAAAGTGACCCGAGGTCACGTATGGCAAATTGGTGCGGGAGTCAATCCTGGTTAGTGGCCTCTCGTAATCAAACAGCAAGCCCTCGTGAGAGACGAAGAACTCGGTTGCACGAAGCTCGGTTGAGTCCACACCGCACGCCTGCATGAACTTCATGGCGCGATCGATGTCAGCAGCGATTGACTCGTACTTTTTGTTCGCTGGATTGTCAGTAAATCCCTTGTTCCAAGCGTGCACCTGTCGAAGATCGGCAAAACCACCGGTGGTGAATGCGCGAATTAGGTTTAGCGTTGATGCAGAGGTGTGGTAAGCCTGCAGCAATCTGGCCGGGTCATTGGTCCTTGATGCTTCGGTGAATTCGTAGCCATTCACCGCGTCTCCACGGTAGGCAGGCAGGGTCACATCGCCGCGGGTTTCGAAATCTGATGATCTTGGCTTGGCGAATTGACCCGCCATGCGACCCATCTTGATGACCGGTAACGAAGATCCGTACATCAATACAACCGCCATCTGAAGCACGGTTTTGATGCGATTGCGAATTCGATCCGCGGTTGCGTCCGCAAAGGTTTCAGCGCAGTCGCCACCCTGGAGCAAAAAGGCTTTGCCACTGGCGGCCTCGGCCAGACGAGTGCGAAGGGTGTCTACCTCACCTGCAAACACCAAAGGTGGCTGCTTCGCGAGGGTTTCGGTGGTTGCCTTCAAGGCATCGCTTGAATACCAGGTTGGCTGCTGCTTCGCCTCAAGAGAGCGGTAGTTGTCCAATCCAAAGTCGTTCATTTCGACCCCTTCCCTATCGTGCCATCCGGTTGCGAACCGTGGAGGCGTAGACATCTTCATATTGCTGGCCAGATAGTCTCATGATGTCGTAGACAATCCGGTCGGTGACAGCGCGCAGCACTGCGCGCTCACCGTCCATGCCGGCAAAACGGGAGAAGTCGAGGGGGTCGCCCATGACCACGCCGACTCTTCTGATCTTTGGAATTGTTTGTCCGATGCGCTGAACCTTCTCGGTGTCAATCATCGCAACTGGAACGACCGGTACCTTCGCCTGAAGCACCATGCGTGCAATGCCGGTTCGTCCCCTGTAGAGCTTTCCATCTGGCGATCTAGTGCCCTCTGGGTAGATGCCCAACAGCAAGCCACGCTCCAAAACACCCAGACCCGTGTTCAACGAATCCTCGGATGCCTTGCCGCCGGATCGGTCGATCGGGAGTTGCCCGGTCGCCTTGAAGAACCATCGCACCACCGCACCCTTGATTCCCTTACCAGTGAAGTAGTCACTCTTGGCCAGGAAGGTGACCGGCCTGGAAACCTTCAGAGGGAGGAAAATCGAATCCGAAAATGATAGGTGGTTGGACGCAAGAATTGCGGCACCGGTTTTGGGAACGTGGTGTTTGCCGCGAATCCAGGGTCTGAAGAGGACGCGAAGAATTGGCCCGAGAACAAAATTCTTCAGAAAGAAGTAGGCCAACGTAAGCTCCAGTCTTTTGCTAAAGCTTACCCAACGGACTCGCGGGCCAAGTCGGCAGCACCGATAACTCCGGCTTGATTCGAGAACTTAGCTGCAACCACCTTGGCCTCGGGTCTGAAACCCCTAGCCGGTAGTTCACGCAAGTAGGCCTGCCTAATCGGCTCCAGAATTAGCTCGCCCGCCTCGGACAAGCCACCACCGATCACGTAAACCTGAGGATCTAAAACCGCAGTGATGGTACCCATGGCCTGACCCAAGTAGCTGCCCGCCTGAACCACTAGTTCGCGAGCGCCAGCGTCACCCTCGAGCAGTGCCTGATAAACCTGGTGACCAGTTAGCTCACCAAACTCGGCCTTCAGCTCACGCAGCCTCGTGCCCGCAGGCCCGCTGCTGGCAGCGAGCTTCTTAGCAGCTTTTAGCACAGCGGTTCCGGAGGCATACTGCTCAACACAGCCCTTTCGACCACAACCGCATAGCTTGCCGTCCTGAACCACTCTGACATGGCCGAGCTCACCACCGATTCCAAAGCCTCCACGACGCAGCTTGTAGTCAGCCACCACTGCCCCGCCAACGCCTGTACCCAAGGTCAGCATGACCATGTCCTTAGACCCCATGCCAGAACCAAATTTGTACTCAGCCCAACCCGCGGCGTTGGCATCGTTCTCGATAAAAACTGGGAGGTTTAGCTTGGCGCTAAGTCGATCTCTAAATGGCTCGTTGCGCCAGTTCAGATTCGGAGCGTAAAGGATGGTGGACTGGTCGGCATCGATAAAGCCCGCTGCTGCCACGCCTGCAGCGACGACGTCTTGATCAGCGGCAGCTTGCAGCTGGCGAATCAGATCGACCACCACATCAATCATCTGGTCGGGGTCCTGTGCCGGGCTTGGAACCCTGAGCTCCTGCAGAATTTCACCGGCCGAGTTCACCAAGGCGCCCGCGATCTTGGTGCCTCCGATGTCAATTCCGATTGAGAGCATGCATTCCCCTTCTTCTCCCAAGATTTTAGGGGCATGCCCTCAGTTGATAACGGAATAGTGAAAATAAGGGATTAGGAGACTTTGGCCTCGCAAACTGATTTAGAGTGAGTGGCAATTCCAAGGGAGAAACCATGAATTCATACGATGTTCCACAAGTTGTTGCCTCGGACCCGAAGGAAAATGCAACCGACTTGCTGCTTGAGCGCCTGAGGTTGAGCCCCAACCACATGCTGTTCTCCCGACCAAATTCAGACGGTAGCTGGCGAGACATCCCGGTTTCAGATTTTTATGAAGAGGTTTGCTCGCTGGCCAAGGGATTGATGGCCAGTGGCATAAAGCCTGGCGATGCCATCGCCATCATGTCTAAGACTCGCTACGAGTGGACTCAGATAGATTTCGCCATCTGGTTCGCGGGTGCAATTTCCGTGCCTATTTACGAGTCCAGTTCACCCAATCAAATCGAGTGGATTCTCTCCAACTCAGATTCTGTTGCTTTGTTCGTTGAGAACGATGAGCACATGGAACGTTTCAACCAGGCCAAGGCTGGGGCTCCGAACGTGAAGCAGGTCTGGCGCATCGACTCCCCCGAATTCTCGGAACTGCACCGCAAGGGAGCCAGCATCAGCGATGCGGACTTGGATGTGGCCAGAAAGAGCGCTGAGGCAAAGGACCTAGCAACCATCGTCTACACCTCAGGTACCACGGGAAACCCTAAGGGTTGTGAGCTGACCCACAAATCCTTCGTAGACCACTGTAGAAATGCTGCGGCAGAGATTCCAGAGATTGCTAACGACAGGCAACATTCCCTGATCTTCCTGCCGATGGCACACATCTTGGCGCGATACGTGTCCGTTATCTGCATCTACGCGGGAATTCGAGTAGGTCATTTGGGCGATTCCAAGCAGGTGGCAAGCGTGCTGCCAACCTTCAGACCAACCTTCCTGCTGGCGGTCCCAAGAGTATTCGAGAAGGTTTATAACGGTGCGGAACTCAAGGCTGAAGCAGGAGGCAAGGGCAAAATCTTCCGTCTGGCTGCCGAGACTGCAATCGCATACTCACGCGCTCTGGACAGCAAGTCTGGTCCCAGCCTTGGACTCAGGCTGAAGCACAGCGTCTTTGACAAGCTGGTTTACTCAAAGCTCAAAGCAGCTATGGGTGGCAACGTGAAGTACGCGATCTCCGGCGGTGCCCCGCTGGGAGAGCGGCTAGGACACTTCTTCCGTGGCATTGGCCTTGTGGTACTCGAGGGTTACGGCCTAACCGAGACCGCTGCCGCTGCGGTTATCGGCCGAGTCAGTTGGCAGAAGATTGGCAAGGTGGGCCGCGCGCTACCTGGAACTGGAATAAAGATTGCCGAGGATGGCGAAATTTGGCTCCGGGGACTGAATGTGATGCGCGGCTACTGGCGAAATGAGGCCGCGACCCGCGAAGCATTCGAGGGTGATTGGTTCCGTTCGGGCGACATCGGTGAGCTAGATGAGGACGGCTTCCTCACCATCACCGGCCGTAAGAAGGAGATTCTGGTAACTGCGGGAGGCAAGAATGTGGCTCCGGCTCCAATCGAGGATCCACTGCGCGCACACCCTCTAATTGGTCAGGTCGTGGTGATTGGAGATGCCAAGCCGTTCATCTCAGCGCTTATCTCTTTGGATCCTGAGATGGTTCCGGTTTGGACTCAAAACAATGGCTTGACCGAGAAGCTAACGCTTGCTCAGGCAGCCAAGCACCCGGCGATCATTGCAGAGGTGCAGCAGGCGATTGACAAGGTTAATGCGCTGTTCTCGAATGCTGAGCAGATCAAGAAGTTTGAAATCTTGGATGTAGAGCTAACCGAGGCCTCTGGTCACCTAACCCCGTCGCTGAAGATAAAGCGCCCGGTCGTGATGAAGGACTTTGCTGCAGCGGTAGATCGAATCTACGGCTAAGTCTTCGAAAACCAGGATTGCTCTCTGAGAGCGCGAAACGCAAGTTTTCGCTCATCAGGGAGCAATCTGTCTATATAGACCTTCCCATCAAGGTGATCGCACTCATGCTGCAAAGCTTGGGCAAGTAGCCCCGAGCCAGAAATCTCAATCGTGGTGCCGTCCAACTGCTGCCCCCTGGCGGTTGCAGTTTTGTAGCGCGGGGTTTTGTGCCAAAGCCCTGGGAGTGAGAGACAGCCCTCCTCGGTGAGCTCCGGTTCCCCCGCAACTGACACCAATTCCGGATTGATCAGATAGCCAATCTCACCGTTGACGTTGTAGGCAAAGACCCTGAGGTCTACCCCAATTTGATTTGCCGCAACCCCTGCCCTGCCCGGTAAAGCGGTAGTTTCGAGGAGGTCCTCGACCAGACTCCTCACACCAGCCAAGTCGACAACAGTTCGACACTCAGAGCGCAGCACCGGGTCTCCGAATAGTCGAATTTCCCTGACAGTCATCGCCTAATCCCCAAAAACGATCGCTCGCCGCTACCTATTCGATGACAGCGATGAGATCGCCACCCTCGACCGGAGTCGGACCAGAAACTCCAAGTCTCACAACTCGACCAGCTATGGCGGCTTGGATATTAGCTTCCATCTTCATCGCTTCAATGGTGGCAATCGGCTGACCGATAGTCACCAAATCACCGATTGCAACCTTAGGGGTCACTACACCCGTGAATGGTGCGGCTGCATGTCCAGGCTTTGATGGATCGGCCTTTTCTGCGGCAGCCGAGGCAACCTGAATGCTGTGGTCACGCACGGTGATAGGTCTTAGCTGACCGTTTAGTTTTGCCATGACGGTCCTGAAGCCCTTTGAATCCGGCTCTGAAATGGCCTCGAGCGAGACAAAGAGCTGCAGGCCCTTGCTCAGCTCAACAACATGCTCTTCTTCGGCATCCAGACCATAGAGGTAATCAAGAGTGTCGACATTGTCTAGGTTTCCGTATAGGTTCCTAACTCGCTCAAACTCCTTGGTTGGAGCTGGGAATAGAAGTCTGTTCAGCGTCCTACGAACCAGGCTCGAGTCCGCCGAGAGAAGGCTAGTAAGGTCTTCATCGGATACAGGCTTGAGGCTCAAATCCGGATTTCTTCCGGCAAGAACCTTGGTTCTGAATGGCTCGGGCCAACCTCCTGGAAGGTCGCCCAGCTCTCCCGCCATAAAGCCAACCACGGAGTCTGGGATGTCGTAGTTTTGCGGATTCTGCTCGAAATCAAGCGGGTCAGCTCCTACTGCCACCAGGTGAAGGGCGAGATCGCCAACAACCTTTGATGATGGGGTTACTTTTGGCGGCCGACCCAGGATGCGGTTGGCTTCGGCATACATGTGCTCAACCAGCTCAAACTTCTCACCCAGGCCAAGAGAAATAGCCTGCTGTCGAAGATTGGAGAGCTGACCTCCCGGAATCTCGTGGGTGTAAACACGGCCGGTTGGTCCCGGCAGTCCAGATTCAAAAGGTGCGTAAACCTTGCGCACTGCCTCCCAGTAAGGTTCGAGGCTAGTAACCGCCTCGAGTGGGATGCCTGTGTCGTACTCAGTGTCACTGAGGGCAGCAACCAATGCTGAAGCAGAAGGTTGTGATGTTGTGCCAGCCATTGGAGCTGATGCCACGTCAACCGCATCCACGCCTGCTTCGATTGCTGCGAGCAAGGTTGCTAGCTGCCCACCGGCGGTGTCATGGGTGTGAAGGTGAACGGGAAGCTCGAATCGTTCCCTGAGTGCCTTTACCAGAATTGCTGCGGCTCTCGGTCTTAGAAGGCCAGCCATGTCCTTGATCGCGAGAATGTGAGCCCCTGCCGCGACCATTCGCTCGGCAAGCTTTAGGTAGTAGTCAAGTGTGTAGAGGGTTTCATTCGGGTCTATCAAGTTACCGGTGTAACAGATTCCAACCTCTGCCACCGAACTGGTGAGCTCGCGCACTGCGCGAATCGCCGGCTCCATTTGATCAACGTCGTTGAGTGCGTCAAAAATCCTGAAGATATCGACTCCGGTAGCCGCCGCCTGCTTGACAAATGCTCTGGTTACTTCTTCTGGATAAGGGGTGTAGCCAACAGTGTTTCGCCCGCGAAGCAGCATCTGAATGCAAACGTTTGGCAGCGCAGAGCGCAGTTGTGCCAGGCGATCCCAGGGGTCCTCCCCCAGGAAACGAAGCGCAACGTCATAGGTCGCTCCACCCCAGGCCTCAACTGACAGTAGCTGCGGTGTTAGGCGGGCAACATACGGAGCGGCAGTGACCAAATCCTTACCGCGAACTCTGGTGGCAAGCAGGGACTGGTGTGCGTCTCGGAACGTGCTGTCAGTGACCGCGACTGTGCTCCGTCTGCGAAGTTCTTGAGCAAATCCCTCGGGACCCAACCTCTCGAGCAACTGCTTCGAACCAGCCGGAGCTGGAACTGAGATGTCGATTTTCGGAAGCTTCAACACGGGATCTGACTTGTCCCCACGTTCACCGAATGGCTTATTCACCGTCACCTCGGCCAGCCACTGCAGAACTTTGGTGCCGCGGTCCTGCGACGGCTTTCCGGTCATGAGCTCAGGTCGTTCGTCAATGAAGTGAGTCGATAGATTTCCTGATGCGAATGTCTCGTCAGCCAGCACAGCCTGAAGGAAGTTGATGTTGGTGGCAACTCCGCGGATTCGGAATTCAGCCAGTGCTCGCCTTGCCCTGCTTACTGCGGACTCAAAGTCGCGACCGCGGGTAATCAGCTTTACCAGCATGGAGTCAAAGTGCGGAGAAACCTCAGCACCCGTAGTCACGGTTCCACCGTCAAGACGAATGCCCGCACCACCTGGTGAACGGTAGGTGGTGATCATACCGGTGTCTGGGCGGAAACCGGCGGCTGGATCTTCGGTCGTGATTCGACACTGCAGTGCAAAACCGTGAGGCTTGATTCCCTCCTGGCTCAAGCCCAACTCAGCCAGAGTTGCCCCCGCAGCAATCTTGAGTTGGGACTGCACAAGGTCAACATCGGTCACTTCCTCGGTGACGGTGTGCTCAACCTGAATACGAGGATTCATCTCAATAAAGACATGCTTGCCAGCGTTTGGTCCAATAGTGTCGATCAAAAACTCAACGGTACCGGCGTTCTGGTAGCCAATCTCTTTGGCAAAGGCGACCGCGTCGCGGAAAAGTTTCTGCCGCAATTCCTCATCAAGTAGAGGTGCTGGCGCGATCTCGACAACCTTCTGATTTCTGCGCTGAATCGAGCAGTCGCGCTCGTGCAGGTGAATTACGTTGCCGTGAGTGTCGGCGAGGATCTGAACCTCAATGTGTCTTGGTCTAAGCACTGCTTGTTCAAGAAACACTCTCGGGTCACCAAAAGCACTGCCTGCCTCACGCATGGCGGCCTCAAGGGCGCCTGGCAGCTCAGCCTCGGCTTCAACCTTGCGCATACCGCGACCGCCACCACCGGCAACCGCCTTCACAAAAAGTGGGAAGCCGATGGAGCTCGCCTTGGCAATCAGCTCCGCTGGGTCACTTGAGGATTCGGTTGAGGCAAGCACCGGAACCCCTGCCCTGATTGCGGCGGCCTTGGCATTGACCTTGTCACCGGCTAGCTCTAGCACCTCTGGGGTTGGTCCAACAAAAGCAATTCCGTTTTCCTTGGCAGCTCTAGCCAGGTCCGGGTTTTCAGAAAGAAATCCGTACCCGGGGTAAATCGCGTCCGCACCCGCGAGCTTGGCAACTCGGATCATCTCGTCAACCGAGAGATAGGCGCGCACCGGTGAACCGTCACCGGAAATCTCGTATGCCTCATCAGCCTTGAGGCGGTGCACGGAGTTGCGGTCCTCATATGGATAAACGGCAACGGTTTGAGCGCCGGTTTCATAAGCAGCTCGGAACGCGCGGACAGCTATCTCACCACGGTTGGCGACCAGGATTTTTTTAAACATTGGGACCTCACTGAAACTACGGCTCAGATAACGCCACGCTGCGTATAAAAAGGTAGCCTAATGCAGTGCATGTTCTAAGCGTGAGCTCTCTAAAAGGTGGAGTGGGTAAAACCACTGTTGCCCTCGGTCTTGCCTCTGCGGCCCTGAACAAGGGTTTGAACACATTGATCATCGATCTTGACCCGCAGTGCGATGCAACCAGCGGCCTGGCGGCGGTGAATGAATTTGGTGCATCGGTTGCCGAAGTTCTGCAGACTCCGAAGTTACCGGCTATCAGGCGGGCGATTGTTAGCTCTTCCTGGCAGCGTGGTTCAAAGTTGGATGTCATGGTCGGCTCCCCTCGTTCACTACTTCTTGATAACCCTGCTCCAACGGTTGCCGATGTCTGGAAACTCGAGGAGGTGCTTACCCAGATCGAGGAGGACTACGACCTCGTGATCATCGACACCCCGCCGTCGATCAATGCCCTGACCCGCACCGCCTGGGTTGCCTCTGACCGCGTGATCATCGTGACCGAGCCATCGCTCTATTCAGTAATCGCGGCGGATAGGGCCAAAAAGGCAATAGCCGAGATCAGCGCGAAGCTGACTCCAAGGCTTGAGCTCTTGGGCGTTGTTGTCAATCGCCTGAGGCCGCAGTCAAACGAGCATGACTACCGCCTAAAGGAGTTGAAGGAGATGTTTGGTAATCAGCTCCTGATGCCTTACTTCGAGGAGCGCGCAGCGATTCAACAATCAACCGGAGCGGCCAGACCAATTCACTCCTGGCCAGCCGAGGGTGCCGCTGAGGTTGCTAAAGGTTTTGACTGGTTGCTTGCAGGTGCGCTCTCAGCCATGGAAAGAATTTCTCAGAATCCGGACCGCGCCAGCTCAGGTCGCGCGACGCGCGGTATGGGTAACCCGATCACTGAATTAATGAGTGAGAATCAGTCTCGCAAGGAGACTAAGAAGCGTCGGTGGTTCGGGCGCTAGGAGATTTTTCTAGCTCGACGAGCAGCTAGTTCATCCTGAATTGCAGCCTCTTCGGCTGCAAAGTCAACCAGTGTTGCCTCAACCTCTCGCAGTACGCGACCCACTGCAATACCGAATACGCCCTGACCCTGACCTAGAAGGTCGATAACCTCGTCCTGGGAGGTGCACAGGTAGACCCTGGCTCCGTCACTCATCAGGGTGGTGTTAGTGAGATCTAAGATTCCAGATGCACGAAGCTGCTCAACGGCAAGTCGGATTTGCTGCAGCGAGACACCGGTGTCCAAAAGTCGCTTCACAAGCTTCAGAACCAGAATGTCTCGGAAAGAGTAAAGACGCTGCGAACCTGAACCAGTTGCGGTCTGAATGCTTGGCGTCACCAAGCCAGTGCGGTCCCAGTAGTCGAGCTGACGGTAGGAGATTCCGGCGGCTGCAGCAGCAGAAGCTCCCCTGTAACCGAGGTCCTGCGAAGGCAAACCATCGGTAAAGAGCATGCCGGATTCGTAGTCCACGCGTATCTCCTTAGTAACGATTGGTTAAGTCTGCCTTCAAGTTGTACTTTAGGGTTACTCCACAGCCTCGGCGTGTCGAAATCTAACCTTCGATTGAATCTATTGACTGCTGGATCAGATGTCCACGGATCGCACCGAATCGCTCTGCGATTTCGGATGCGATATGTGCGGCTCGCGCTGCCGACTCAGGGGCCTTCTTCCTCAGTACTGGTTCAGTGACCCCTGAGATGATGGCAACCTCGCGCTCTGCTGCGGACTTCAGTCCTCTGAGGTGTCTGGGTTGGATTCCAAATTGCTCGAGACCAACTAGAGCAAAAGCTATCTCCACCTCGTGAGAGGAGTGCGGCTGAGGTCCAAAGAGGCCAAGCTCCGCCGCTTCGCGGAATGCAAGATCTGAAATGCCGGTCTCAGCCTTAAGTTGGGCAGTCGAAAACCGCTGTCCACGGCGCAGCGTCGCTGGAGATGCGGTGGGAAGAATTGGGGCTCTTCCGGCATCAAGCTCGGCCAAGTAATCCTTGATGACCTTCAGGGGCAGATATTGATCACGCTGAAGAGTCAGGATGATGCTCAGGCGCTCGATCTGATTCTCAGAGTACTTACGATATCCAGCATCGGTGCGCTCTGGGGTGAGTAATCCCTGGTCCTCAAGAAATCTCAACTTGGATGGAGTCAGGTCACCAAACTGCGGCTTCAGAACTGTGAGGACTTGGCCGATGGTGTAGAGCTTGTGATCCGAGAGTTTTCTTACCGCGTTTTCCACTACTTCTTACCCCCTACATAGAAGGTAAGCCGGAACTTGCCAATTCGAAGCTCATCGCCATCACTGAGCTGCGCGCTGTCGACAACTTCACCGTTTAGGTAGGTGCCGTTCATCGAACCAAGATCCTTTAGCTCAAATCCTGATGGGGTCCGCGTTATCTCGACATGACGACGCGACACAGTTACGTCATCCAAGAAGATGTCCGCGTTTGGGTGTCTACCCGCAAGGTTTACATCCTCATCAAGTAAAAACCTTGAGCCTAGTGCTTGGCCCTGTTTTGCAATCAGCAATGCTGATCCGGAGGGCAGAGCGGCTACTGCTTTGGCTTCTTCGGGGGTTAGAGAGTCTGATTCGCTGGTGACCAGTTCTGATGAAAACCTTGCGGTTTCATCTGCGTTGAACATTTCGGTCTCCCCTCGTTAGTCACAATGCTAGGGGATGCCAGAACCTAGTTTGACAACAATTTCTTAACTTGCTTGACATAGATGAAGCCGGCAATCCAGTACATCGCAATGCCCCAGTATGCGAACGCCCAAGCCAGCGGCAAAACCACAAAATTCGCCTGTGGCCAGATATCAGCCATTAGTAATAAAGGCAAGGCATATAGCAACGCAAAGGTTCCCGCCTTTCCAATGAAGTGAACCGGGAGTGGGCCATAACCGTGGCTTGCGAGCATTGGATAGACCAAAAGCAGCATCACATCTCTGGCAATAATGACCACGGCCAGCCACAGCGGAATGTTGCCGTTTATCGTCAAGCCAATCAAGGTTGCAAAAATATAGAGCCGGTCGGCGGCAGGGTCCAAAACTTTGCCAAGCTCAGTGATCTGATTGAACTTTCTGGCGATCACACCATCCAGCCAGTCTGACGCTCCCGCTGCAGCCAACACAACTAGAGCCCAAACTAGATAGTCAGCCAGGAGAAGCCAGAGAAAAACCGGGACTAGCAAAAGCCGAAGCAGGCTCAGCAGGTTCGGCACGCTGCGCAACTCCTGGCTCAGACTCATACCGAGATTCTAATTTCGCATCGCGCTAAACCAGGTTGGCTCGCTTGAGCACTTCGGTTACTCGTTCAAACTCGTTGAATGCATATAAGTGAACACCTGGCGCTCCGCCCGCGACCAGCTCTCTCGCGAGATTGGCTGCCCAATTGATTCCGACCTGAATTCGTCCATCGGCACCATCCGCCTCGGCAAGCGCTGCAGCAAAATCCTCGGGTCTTCGCTCCTGGGTCAACTCCAGAACTCTTTCGAGGCGCTTCAAAGAGGTAAGCGGCATGATTCCTGGGAGTATCGGGATGGTCACTCCACGCTCTCGAGCCAGTTCTACGAAATCAAAGTAGTCGCTGGCATAGAAGAACAGCTGGGTGATAGCAAAGTCGGCTCCAGCCTCTTGCTTCGCTAGCAAGGCTGCGATGTCGGACCGATCTTCTCCCGACTCAGGGTGCCCATTCGGGAAGGCAGCAACGGCAATCTTCCCCCCTGCAGCCTCCCTTGACTTCAAAAGCTCGACTAGTTCTGCCGCCGTAGCCAACGCATCAGCGGGCAACTCACTAACACCTGCGGGAAGATCGCCTCGAAGAGCAAGAAAATCTCTCACCCCGGCAGCCTCAAACTCTGCAATCAGTTTTTGGATTGTGGACCGGCTGGTCCCGGCGCAGGTCAGATGCGCAAGCGCGGAGATGTTTTTCTCCAGGATGTAGCTAAGCACCTCGATTGAGTTCTTGGTGTCAGAGCCGCCAGCCCCAAAAGTCACCGAAATAAATCTAGGACCAAGTTCGCTGAGGCGATCAATAGCCTCGTACAACGCGGGCGCAGCATCAGATGAACGTGGAGGGTAAACCTCAAAAGATATTGGAACCGTAGCCAAAGCTTTCCTTTCAGAACGCGCCTCGGGGCTCCGATAGCAGATCTGTCGGGCTGGCCGGATTTGAACCGACGACCCCTTGTCCCCCAGACAAGTGCGCTACCAAGCTGCGCTACAGCCCGTCATCCTTAGATAACCGTAGAAGTCTATTGGACTTCCAAATGC
>JACCDI011854689.1_pt1 | contig 47414 bp, 37 predicted proteins | sample 7442791 | NCBI WGS metagenome assembly JACCDI01 (sample SAMN15323434, study PRJNA562643) | freshwater metagenome | isolation source: river surface water | place: USA:Blue River Watershed | collected 2017-08-15 | reverse complement strand
TCTATTGTTGGTTCATAAGTTGGTTGACTAGTTACTTCTATTGTTGGTTCATAAGTTGGTCGACTAGTTACTTCTATCGTTGGTTCATAAGTTGGTTGACTAGTTACTTCTATAGTTGGTTCATAAGTAGGTTGAATTGTTACTTCTATAGTTGATTCATATGTTGGTTGATTAGTTATTTCTATAGTTGGTTGATTAGTTATTACTATAGTTGGTTGATTAGTTATTTCTATTGTTGGTTCATAAGAAGGTTGACTTGTTATATCTATTGTTGGTTCATAAGAAGGTTGACTTGTTATATCTATTGTTGGTTCATATGATGGTTGATTAGTTATTTCTATAGTTGGTTCATATGTTGGTTGATTAGTTATTTCTATAGTTGGTTCATATGTTGGTTGATTAGTTATTTCTATTGTTGGTTGATTAGTTATTTCTATTGTTGGTTGATAAGAAGGTTGATTAGTTATTACTATAGTTGGTTCATATGTTGGTTGATTAGTTATATCTATAGTTGGTTCATATGTTGGTTGATTAGTTATTTCTATTGTTGGTTGATAAGAAGGTTGATTAGTTATATCTATAGTTGGTTCATATGTTGGTTGATTAGTTATTTCTATTGTTGGTTGATAAGAAGGTTGATTAGTTATTTTTATAGTTGGTTCATAAGAAGGTTGACTAGTTACTTCTATTGTTGGTTCATAAGAAGGTTGACTTGTTATATCTATTGTTGGTTCATATGTTGGTTGATTAGTTATTTCTATTGTTGGTTGATAAGAAGGTTGATTAGTTATTTCTATAGTTGGCGTATATGTAGGTTGACTTGTTATATATATAGTTGGTGTATATGTAGGTTGATTAGTTATTTCTATTGTTGGTTCATAAGAAGGATATTTAGTAATATATATAGTTGGTGTATATGTAGGTTGATTAGTTATTTCTATTGTTGGTTCATAAGAAGGATATTTAGTAATATATATAGTTGGTGTATATGTAGGTTGACTAGTTATATCTATAGTTGGTTCATAAGAAGGATATTTAGTAATATATATAGTTGGTTTATAAGAAGGTTGTATAGTAGGTATTTTTGTTTTACAATTTTTACCATTATTATCTAAATTACCATTACCACTATTACCATCATTGCCGTTACAACCTTTATCATTACTATTTGTAGATTTATCATCATTTTCATTATGATTATTAGAATATATAAAATTTATAATTTGAAAAAATAATAAAAGTTTTAAAAGTTTCATTTTGTTTTATATTAACTTATATAAAATTTTCTCTAAATAAAATTGGAATAATACATTTTTAAACAAAATAACCATAATTAATTTTATTAAGTTAGATATAGAATTATATAAAAAATTGAAATTAATAATTTAATAATGTAAATATGTAATATTATGAATTTAAATCAAGAATATATAATTGAATATTTAAAACCAATGTATTGCGGGTTTTCTGCTAAAATTAAAGGTACAAATAAAGTAGTATATGTATCACAATATGGACCTTCAGGTGGAACTAGTAAACCTAGTCTAACAAACAGTTCAGAAGAAGAACTTAAACCCGACAGTCATATTAAAATGGAAACTTTTAAGATGTTTATTGATAACCCAGATTCATATCAAATAAATGGTAGATGGAAAGGAAAACAATTTGGTCGTAATAATTTTACACTTACTAGTGAAAAATGGTTACAAGGAGCATGGGTAAATGATGTGTTTAAAGTAACTGTAATAAAAGATGGCGTTGTTAAATATGATGGTAATCCTTTTACAGAATCTAGTATTATTATAAATGATCAACTTGGGTTATCATGTAATTGTTTATGGAAAGATAAAGTATATCCGGTATATTTAACTGATAATCCACCACCACAAAGAGCATCTGATACTATTGTAATTTGGTATAATGAATTGCATAAAAAAATGTTAATTAAAATGTTAAGAAGAGGATCTGGTCCAAATGTAGACGGACCGAGTACTATAGTTATATCCGGAGGAGAACATAAACAACTTGAAAACGGTGAAGACGCAAGAAACCAAGCATTAATTACAATAAATGAAGAAATAGGTATTCCATTAGAAACAATTAATAAATGTTATTTTTTACCATTAGGAATTTATGATAGTAAATACCGGGATGGAAGATATGGTAAGTATTCAATGTTTCAAGATGGAATATTTGTAGAATGTGGTATTGATAGATATTCAGAAACTGATGCAAATATATTATTATTAGTAACTGATAATGATGTGTTGCCTAAAGAATGTGAACATACTGATAAACATGAAATAGCAGAAAAATGGTGGGAAGATATTTATTGTGTTTTAAACAAATATCAAACCAATGAGTTTATGCTTGAAGATCATAGAAAATTTATTTCTGATAGTATTAAAAAAGTACATGAATTTTTATTGTTATCATCATTTGGAAAAAATATATATAAATTTTAATATTAATTTGGTAAGTTTAATATTGTAGTTCTCCATATTTTTAATAATTCTTCTTTGTTACTTGTATCATAATTTATTAAATTAATTAATTCTGTCATATTAGTTGGTGTAAAATTATATAATGAAAACTTATTATTATTATTATTATTTTTCCATTCTATATAACTTTTTATAGTAGTATAATCATTATTAAATTCCTGTAATGTTAAGGTAGTTGTATTATATGGATGGTTTGTTTTATTAATTAGTCTCATAAAAATATGAGCAATAGCAGTATCATTCCATAATGAAAAAGGAGTAGTCATATTATATATATATATATAATATTCTTTTAACATATTTATTGAATTAATTCTAAAATACATTTATTTATTCTATATTGATTTATTGTAAATTTAAATATATTTTCAATAACAACTAGCCAATTATTAATTAATCTTTGTATAAATAAATCAAAATAATCAGTTAAATCGTTATTAAGTATTTGCATAAATGGTGAATTACTAGGTATGTTGATTATATCACTAACTGATAATAAATTAAAGAGATCATTTAAAATTTCTTTTATTGATTTAGGTTCAAATGATTGTTTATCAGTATAATTATAAAATATATCAACACTATTTCTCACAAATTCTTTTGGTAAATCATTATATAATATATCTGTAAATTTTTTATCATTAATTATATTTTTAGCATCTAATAAATAATTAATTTTTTTATTAATTTCAATAAAATTATTATCAATACTTAAATCCATAAAATATTTTGTTAATAAATTACGTAATGTCATTTCAATATTAAAACAAATATATGTTTTAGTGATATGTTCTAATAATTCATACACAAATTTTAAAACTTTATTTCTTTCTGTATATTTACTCTCTTCAAAATATATTTTGCTTAAATCACTTAATTGTTTATAAAATTTATTAATAGATTTATAATCATTTACATTTAAATTAATATTTTTAAATAGTACTTTTTCTTGAATAGTAATTTTAATTAAATCTAAATTCCATGTTTTAGTTAAATCACTTTTAAATAATTCTTCCCAACATTCTAAATAAACACCACCACTATTATTTATAACAAAATCATCATATGTTTTTATAATTTGTTTTGGATTTTTATTTGTATTTATTGGTGGTAAATAAGGATCATTATTAATTTTTGTATTAATTATATTATATATTTTGTTTTTAGTATTAAAATCAATAATAAGTGTTTTTCTTTTATTAGTAAGATCAAATATTTGTTTTGTTAATCCCCCTTTACGTAATTCATAAACTTCGCTATCAAGTTTTATAATTTTTGATTGTAATATATTTAATTCTTCATTGAGTTGTCTTAAATAATCTTTCATAATTATAATATTATCTGATGATGGAATTTTAATTAAATTAATATAATTAAACAAGTAATTATTTGTAATATTTATTTTATTATTATTTGTTAAATTAAATATATCTGTCATATCATCAAGTTTGTAATCATCATTAAATCTCCATAAAACATCAGTTAAATATTCATTAATAATATAAAATATTGTTTTAAATGAAGTATCTAGATAATTAATAATATTATTACCAAATCTATCATTAGAACGTAAAATAACTTTAATTTCATTATATTGTGAACTAACAAAATTTGTTATAAATTCATTATAATTAGATCCATTTGTAAGTTTACTAATATGATTAATACATTCATATTTTAATTGATCAAAAGGATTTTTTGGTAATCCAAAATTATTTATATCAATATCATTTTTTCTTAATGTTTCTATTGATTGATGATGATATGTTTTTTCTAATGGACTAATAACAGAATTACTATTATCATCAATAGCATATGGATCCGCATTTTTTTCAATTAAAAATGTTAATATATTTTGATTTATTTTTAAACAATATAATTGTTTTAAAATATTTGTATTATTATATTCATTAGGATATATAATAAATTTACAATCTTCAAGTTTATCTTTATTTCTAAAAAGATAAAAATTTCTAAAAGTATCATCATCAACTTTATCATCAAAACTTATTTTAGTATTTTTAAATTCACCAATACTATATAATTGTTTATTTTCACTAATCTCTGAAATATTATTTTCATATAATAATTTACTAATTGCTTTATCTACAAATAAATCAGTTTGATCTTTAATGTTTTCTTCAATTAATTTAAATAAATAAAAAACCTCTTGTGACAAATTTATTTTAGTATCTTTGATAGAGACTACAATATCTTTAATTTTATCAAGTATTTTATTATATTTATTTTTATCTAAATTTTGTAATAATAAAATTTTATTATATTCAAAAAATGTTCCTAATTCAATCTCCATTGATGGTGGTAATTCTACTTTATTATTTTGATAATATTGCTGAATTCTAATAATACCATTATCTAAAAATATGTTTGATAAATATGATGTAAAATAATCAGATTTAATTTTTTCAGGTTTAAATTTATTTTTTGTTATATCAAATAGGTGTGATTGTATATTTGTAGGTTCATAATTAGGTAATAATACATCATATCTACTATCAAAAATAAAAGATTTTATATGGTCAACTCGATAATATGAAAATTGTGGAATTTTTATTGTTTTATCTTTACTAAATAAATAATAATATAAAAATATATTTGCATTAATTTTATTTAAAAAATTATTTAATTCTGTTATATCAAAAATTTTAACATTTAAATCTTTGTTAGAATATTTTTTATAATTATTAACAAGTTCTTTTTGTAATGTTACTAAATTGTTAATTATATAATAAAATTCAAGATAATATTTTGATATATTTTTAATTTTACCTTGTTTTATTGAATTTAATAATATGTAATATGAGTTATCCGGATTAATAAAAAGTTCTCTTAATAACATTGTAATTCTGTTAATTTGATAAATATATAAATTACATAATGATAAATTAAATGGTGGTCTATATTGATATTTATTATATATATAATAACCATATGTATCTGTTTTTTTAATATCATTATTTGAAAAATAATAATTTCCAGGTAATGGTAATGTTAAATTTGGTAATACCGCATTAAAATCTAATAAATATAGGTTATTTTTATTTAAATCGATATTATACATATTTGATTCATCAACATTTTCAAGTAAAATTGGAATAACACCTTTAAATTTAAGTTTTAAATTTATTGCTTCAAAAAATTTATTAAAATAAAAGTTATTATTGTAATTATCATTAAACTCATTGTATAATAAACAATAAATAAAGTTTTGAAAACTAGGACCACAATAAGATAATAATAAATTAAATATATCATTACTTTCATAATCAAATTTAAGATCATTTATACCATATTTTTTAAATTTAGTGTTTAATAAATTAATAAATTTATTATATGTTAGGTTATCTTTTATATAATAACTATAAAATAATTCATAATAAGAATAATTTTTAATCATATAAATAAAATCAGTCAACATAATATTAGGAACTTTTATTTCATTATTTTCAACCATAATATTTGCTTTTTTAATAATTTCTTCAATAATATTATTATTAATTGTGGTAGTTGTGTAATAAGCATCAATTAAATCAAAAATTTCAATAACATTATTTGGTAAATAATTGTTTATATTATTTATGTCAAAATTATGTAATGGTTTTACAAAATGCCCAAAAATTAATTTTAATACTAAAGACTGATTTTTTTTTATTTTATATAATGTTGGAACTAAAAAAAATGATAAATATGATATAAAATGATCAAATGTATATTGTTGATGAATTAAACATGCTATTATGTTGATAATTAATATGTTATAATTGCTATTTAAATTATACGAAAAAGGGTCAGATTCCATCAAAGTACAAATTTCAATATATTTACAATATATTTCTGTTGCATAATCTGGATTAAAAAGCTTATTAATATAATTATTGAGATAATTATAAATAATATCATTATTGTCTATTAATAATAATGTATTAATATAATTATCAATATCATCAAATGTTTTTAAATTATCAATTTCAATATAATTGGTATTAAGTATTAAAAATATAAATAATTTTGTAAATTTAATTTCATCATTTTTTTCATCAATAAACCAATCTTTGATAGTATTAAAATCATATATACTATAATTTTTATCTAATATCATATTTCTAGATCCTCCATAAAATGTATTGTCATCCATATTAATTATATTATCTGCATAATCATTAGCTAATTTTGATTTGAAATTATTATTTACATTATCAAATAATTTGTAGTCATCCGTTAAAAAATCAATATTTTTATTATAAAAAATATCTTTGTTTTTACTTATAGTTATATTATCAGGGGAACATGTATTAAGAAATTCAGTATAAATTGGTTCAACAAGTAATTTATCTTTATTCAATTCATCAACTGTATTATTATTTAAATCAATAATATTATTAGAATAATTCTTAAATTTATCAACATTATCAAGTAGTTTTTTTTTAATTTCTTTTTTAATATTAGCATTTTTAATAAGACCAATATTTTCTTCAATTTTATATGAATCATCTGTAGGTACATGAAGTTCAATTCTGGTTGAATTATTAAATTTGTTCCATGATTTTTCAACTATTTTTTTAATTTCATTTCTTTGTATATTAATAAATTCTGTATTTTCTTTAATAATATTTATTTTTTCAGTAGAAGAAATATTTTTTTGTATTTTATTTTGTGTTTCTAATAATATATTTTCAATTTCTGGACTATTTTTTAGTGTTTCATAAATTGTTTTTTCTAATGATATTACAAATGGTTCTTCTTTTAAAATTGGATAAAGTAATTTTTTTATTTCAAGTATATCATCTTTTTTAATAATATTATCTTTTCTTTGAAATGAAATTAAATCAGAAATTTCTTTTTTTTCAAATAATTTAATATCACCAATTAATAAATAATGTAAAGCTGAAAATCCATTATTATCTTTATAATTCAAATTAACTTCACATTCATTAACTAAATATTCTACAATTTCTTGATGTTGTTTTTGACATGCTATGTGTATTGGTGTCTGATTTTCTTTATTAGGTTCATCGGGATTAACATCATTTTTTACTAAAAATTTTATTATATTAAGTTTATTAAATTCATTTTTTAATTTATCATCATTTAATAAAATTTCATGTATCAAATTATTACCAGTAGTTGGTAATGTAACATAAAGAGGTACCTTATTAATTAATGAATATTGAATTATTTCTTGTGTATCCATTTGATAAACTAAATTAAATAAATCATAAATTTTTTGTGAATCAATATTAATATTTGTTCTGTAAGGTTTATCATATCTAAATGCCATTATTATTTTATTAGAAAAAAAAAAATATACTTAGAACTAAATTTATATTTTTATTTAATGTTAAAATATGGTTCTTTAAATAATGTATTAAACCAAAATTCTAAAACATTATTACCTAGAAATTTAACTTTAAATAGTTCTTTAAACACAACAAAAAATAATATTATCATAACTAACACTGTTAATGGTGATTTAACAAATAATACAACAACACAAACCAACATAAATATTTCTGATGCATCTATAGATAATTTAAATGTAACTAAAATCAGTGCATCAAATAATAGTATAAATCCATATATTATTTGTGATGGTCCAATAGCATTTTCATTATTAAGATCAGAATATATGTATCATAATTTTAAAATATATCCAATATTATTTACACAAGATATTTTAATTAATAATAAAAATTTAGAATTAAATAGTGATTCTATTATTATAAAAGATAATGTTCTAGTTATTAATAATGACGTTAAAAATAACTCTTTACTAGATAATACTACTGATGTATTTATAACAGGAATTATATTTCCAATAATAGATCAAAATAGTTCAACAGGTTATTATAGTGGTTTATTATATTTACCAAATAATAAAATTGAAAAAGTTAGTCCAACATCTACAATATATAAATGGACAAATAACAAATATTTAATATTTAAAAATTTAAATAAAGGATTTTACAAATTAAAATATTTATCACAAAATAATAATTTTTTAACTTATAAAAATACATTAACATCTACATATGTTGACTTATTTGATAATAATGACGATTTATCTAACTTGATTGTTAATTCTATTGCTATTACAGATGGTGAACTTGTTGCTTTTAATAATGAATATTTAAATATAATGTTAGGTGATCAAGATAATCAACCTATAAATATTATAACATTTAATAAAACAAATATACATTTTAAAAATAATATTGACATGATTTTTGATACAAGTTTAACAATAAAAAATTTTATTGATTATTTAAAATTTTATAATAATTTAATAACATTTTACACTGATATATTTTTTAATGATAATAATTCTTTTATTAATTTTACAGATAAATTAACTATTATTTCAAATGGTCAATCATTTTTATCATTTGATTATACAAATAATAGAATTGAATTTAATAAAGATGTAATTGTTAATACACTAATTATTTTAAGTAATTTAGAATTAAATTTTAAAGATTTATTTTTTGGCAATGAATTAAATATTGGCTCTTTAATTAATAATATTTTTGTACCATTTTTAAATTTTACTAATACATCTACAAATCAAAGTTTAAATTTATTAATTAATTCATATGTTAACAATTTATTTATTAATAATAATTTAACATTTAATTCAACATCAAAATTAACTTTTGAAAATATATTAAATATTATTTCATCTTCGGGTGATACATATTTTAATATTAATAATATAAATAAAAGTATAAATTTTGATAAAATAATAAATGTTTCTGATATTACTATTTCATCAAGTATTTTACTAAATAATCAAATATCTATAAAAGTAATTAACGATTTTAAAATAACTGATATACAAAATAATTTACTGATTAATTTTAATTCCTCATATTTAAGATTTTTTTATAATTTGTATATTAATAAATTTAATCCAAAAATTACTTTTGATGACTTGAATACTATTGAAATTAGTTCAATTAATCCAAATATTAAACTACAAGTTAATCAAAATAGTATTATTATTAATGGACCTTCTAATAGTAATAGTACTACATTAAATGTTATAGTTGGTTCATCATTAAATATAACAAATATTAGTTGTAATTTTGAATCTGGATTAAATATTTTTAATTTTATTCCTACTGCAAAATTATATGTTTTATCAGGTGCTACTAAACCAACTGAAAATATTTCATTTGTATTTCAAAGTGTATATTCTATTCCTAATGAAAACACTACACAATTTTCTGGTAAATTAAATATTACTTCAAGAGCGATGGATGGTAATTTTATTAATATATATAATATTAATATTTGGACAACACCATTAGGTACTGTTGAATATGATACAATTATACCAATTAATAATAATTTATTAGGTGATTGGAGTATTAATAATTTTATTTTAACTTTAGTACAACCAATGGATAATGGTGACTATTATAATATACAAATTAATTGTAATGGATCTCTTAATTATAATATTATTTGGGGTATTAAATTAGATGGGTTATCTATATAAAAAATTGATTTTATAATAATTAAAAACTTAATTTTATAAAATTAATGACATCTATGAAACATATTTATTCACTAGTGCAATATAATAATTATGATGAATTACAATCTATACTTAAATCAAAAAATCTTAATATTACTATGTTATCAAAAAATACAGAATTTATAATACCATATGCTATTAAACATAGATCAAAAGAATGCTTTGATCTATTAGTTGAATCTAAATTTTTTAATCCCGCTGATGAAAATATGAGTGGAATAATTATAGCGTTAGAATATTTTTGTAATTCACCAAATGATTCAAATTCATATTATTTAAATATATTAAAAAATAAACCAATTATTTATTCAAATAAATCAATTGAAGTAATTATTTCTACTGGATATTTTGATAATTATGAAGATATAGTTTTAAATTTTATTAATTCAAATCCTAATACAAACATTGAATATGCACTTAGTATAAGTTTAAAAAATAATAATGCATTTAGTAAAATATTAAATTATGGTTTTACAATGAATTTAATCAATTATAATTCATTTTTATATGTAATACAAATTGCTAATAGAAAAGAGAAATTTATGGTACTGACAGAATTTCTTAACAATAAAATAGATATGTTTGAAGATCATAATATTATGTTTATGTGTTTTTTTGAAAATTTTCATAATACAATTGCAATTAAATTTATTGTAGATAAATTATTATTATATAATTCTAAAATTAACTTTTCAAATCTTTTATTAGATTATTTTAAATGGAAAGAACATGTAAATAATATGTCTAATGTTATATTTGAAAAATTGTACAATATTTATATTAACTATTCTACATTAAAAAGATTAAAATGTGACTTTTTTAAAAATTTTGATATATTATCTATAATGATGGACAACTTTGTATTTAAAACATATTATTTCAGTAGTACTTCTGCTGTAGATATAATTTTATTATATACCAAGATAATTGATTTACTAATTTCAGAAAAAATTATAATTAATGGTAATACAAAATTAAAAAATATTAGTAATATACCATTTAGTAATATTTCTACATATAATAAGGATGTTCATTATCAATATATTAAATATTTGTTAGATTATATAAATAAATATGGCATTAATATTGATGAATTTGAAGGTATCATTAATTTGCAATATCGTGTACAAAATCCTATTAATATACAAAATATGCTCCCTAAAAAACTAAGAATAATAAAAATTTGGTAATTTATACATTACTAGGTTTTATGTTATTCATATCACTAATACTTTTTTGCTGTTGTTCATACACCATTTTTGCATAAATATTTTTAGCCATATCTTGTGCTTTTTGTGCAGATAAATCTTCACCTGTTTTTGTAGTAGATAAATTTTCAAAAAGCATATTGTTATCAATAGGTTGTACAATGTTAGCGTCATTCAATTGATTAAGAAATTGACTTGTTACTTTATCATTATTTTTTAAATAATTTATAACATCATCACTATCTGGTCCAGACATTGGTAAACATTTACCTTGAATTTTACATGTATTAGTTTCTCTTAAATAACCTTTTAAATTATTTAAGATTTGATCCCCATTATTTTGAAGAAAATGTTTATAATCTTGTGCTGATTGAACATTATTAATATTTCTTACATATTGGTCAAATACTCTACTTCTTACATAAGATGTTAAAAATCTTCCATCATTCATTAATGGGGGACAATTATATTTATAATATCTGTTATCCATAACGTATTATATATAATTAGATATTTTTATTTAAAATAAAATTTTTAATGTCATTTAATAATTGATTTTTATTTTTATTTTTACCATTTAATTGTAAACCTAATTTATATTCAATTGCTATATCTTGTAATTCTGGAAGTTTATATTTATTTAAATTTTTTAAAATATTTTCTAATTTTGATTCATTTATTTTTAGTGTTGAATTATTCTGTATATTTTCTACATTATCATTATTATCGTTTGAAAATTCTTCTAAAGGTGTTGTTATTTTATTTTCACTAGTTTCACTTGATATAGTTTCTTCTTTTATTTCTTTACTTGTTTTTGTTTCATTACTTTTATTTGTTAATTGTGTTTCAGATTTATGTGATTGAATACTTTTTTCAGTTAGAGTTTCGCTATTTAATACTGATTCGGTTTCATTACTAAATGATTCATTAGATACCTCGTTAATTTTTGGTAAAATATCATATTGTTTAGCATTAAGTAAATTAAAATTAAAAGGTATATTTAATGGTACCATTGCTATTTGATCAAATACATAATTAATTTCTGTTGATGTATCTTGTGGTAAATTTCGTAGTTCATTTTGAATAGATATATATTCTTCATTTAATTTATTTAATTCATTTTGTCTATTTATTTCTAATTGATATTGTTCTGAATTGTAATTATGTTCTTGACTATTATTAAATTCTGGTTCCAAACTATTATTAAATTCTGGTTCCAAACTATTATTAAATTTTGGTTCCAAACTATTATTAAATTTTGGTTCCAAACTATTATTAAATTTTGGTTCCAAACTATTATTTGATTCTGATAAATTATCAGTTTGAATATCTAAATTATTCAAATTAACAAGCTCATTTTCAATATTTAATGGCGTTATACCATTTAAACCATTATAATAATTTTCAAGTTTAATTAATCTACTATATGAATAATTAACTTTTTTATTTATATGTAACAGTTCTTTATAAATAAAATAACAAATTATTGTTAATGCAATTATTATTATCAATTTTAAATCAAAAAAACCCATATTAATATATATATATTATTCTTTTAAACATTAAACTCACTTTTATATAAAAATTCTTTAATTTTTTACAGTTTAACAATTATAAATTTGTCGTGCTTTTACAGCGGGGACTATTTTAATGTCAACAATAAACCAGATCATGTCCCTAGACTTATATTTTTAAACAAATATATAAAAGAACAGGAAATATGACCTATAATTTTTAGATAATATAAGTATGTTTAAATAATAAAATTAAATATATATAATAATAAAATGGGAGGTGGTTTAATACAACTGGTAATATCTGGGAAACAAGATGTATCATTAACATATAATCCAGAAATTACATTTTTTAAAAAAGTATATAAAAGACATACAAATTTTTCTTTAGAAATAAAAGAAATATATACAGACCAACAAGCTGATTATGGTAATATTATATCTTTTAAATTAGATAATGCAGATATGATACATAGATGTTTTATTGAAATAAATTTACCACATTTATCATTTGATGATTCAAGTATAAATAATATTAATTATATAAATTGGAAATCAAATTTATTAAATAGACTAAATAATAGTATAAATAAATGGAAAACATTATATATTAATTTTAAAAATTTTATAACAATTGAATTAATATTATATCAACAGCTACAAAAATTATTTTTATCAGACAATATAACATTAAATACTTTAAAAGATGCAGTAGTGCGATTTAATAATACATATAAAAGTCAATTAAATATATATTCAAATTTAATAGATGTAGAAATTTATAATAAAATTAATATGAGTGGTTATATTTTAAGTATTAATAAACTATTAACATATATAGATATTTTACCAAATGATAATTATATTTCAATAAATACAATAAAAAAAAGATTAAACATACAATATAATACTATTTATGAATATTTAAATTATTATCATTCAAATTGGAAAGAATCAATAAATATTTATGACTCATATAATTCAAATAAACTAAATTTAGCATGGAATCAATTTATAGGACATTTTTATTTTACAAATTTTGAATTAGAAATAGGTGGCCAAGTTGTAGAACAATATTCATCAGAACAATTACACATATATCAATATCATCATTTGACAGAAGATCAAATTAATAATTATTATAAAATGATTGGTCAAATACCAGAATTAAATGAATTTAATAAAATACCAAAACCACAAACCAAAATCATTTTACCTTTATTATTTTGGTTTTGTAGAAAAGCAGGAACATCATTACCATTAGTAGCAATGAGAAATACATCAGTTAATATTAATTTAACACTAAATAAATTAAAAAATTTACTTTATTTTATTGATTATGAATCAGAATTCTATAAATATTTAAAATTAACAGTACCAAAAGAAGATAGTCCAGATACATTACTAAATTATTTAAATTTTACTTATAATATTAATAATAAAAATTTAACATACAATTTAAAAAATATTAATAATAAAGCATTAAGTTTAATTTATACTAGTTTGAAACCTGAAGATATAACATACATTTTAGAAACATACGGCATTATTGAAAATAATGAATATGTATTAAATTTAAATGAATGGATAATATTTAAAAATGATATTAAAAATAATTTAAATTTAATGATTAAAATTGGAGGGTATGAAAATTATGCAGATTTTAATTATTTATTAAATTTAGTGCCTAAACCTGATATTAAATTATTATGTGAAAATGTTTATTTAGATGATGTAGAAAGACATAAATTTGCTTCTACTAAACTTGAATATATTATTGAAACATTTAATGAAAATATATTTGATATATATAATATGTATATTTTTGATGGAACCATATCATTAGATAAACCATGTAAATATTTAAAATGGTTTATTCAACCTAAAAATTTTTTATTAGGGTTAAGTCCATATTCTAAAATGACACCATATTTATATGATTATTCTAAATATTTCAAAAATTTCTTTTTTGATAAAGAAATTATAACATTAAATCAAATGGAATTATTAAATCAATATTTAGATAAATCATTTTATAGTTATGTGCTAGGTTATAAAACATTAAATAGAGAATTACCAGATGGTGTATATTTTTATAATTTTGCATTATTTCCTGAAGATTCACAACCTTCTGGTACTGCTAATTTATCTGTAATTACAGAAAAAAAAATAAGATTTGAAATGAATCCTTTATTTTTGAGTGAATATTTTAACTCTAAACTTAATCCTAGTAAATTAGGTTTACAACTAAAAGTTTTAACATTAAATTATAATTTATTTGTCGTTCATCAAGGTAATGCTAGATTGGTTTTTATTCAGTAAGTTTTTTATTGAATTATACAATTCGAAATCTGCATCATTTACACATATTGCATCTATACTTTTCATATTTTCTATTCTAAGATGTTCATAAATCGGTAATTTAGTTGTATAAAATGTATTATAATGTGAACTTATATATAGAGATTCTCTATTTCTATTACCATAAATATCTGTATACATCTCAACCTCATAGTTTGTTCCTATAGGAATGATTTGTATAAATATCAACCAAGCTCTATAAAATTGTGGGTTTAATTTAACATATCCATTTGTTTCAAATAAATCAAACAATTTTATGAAGTTATGAGAAGTTTTAATACTTGGTATTGTGCTTGTACTTGGTTTAGCACCCTTAGCACCCATTATATTCTTAATATAACTCACTTTTTAAATCAATACTAATTATATTAGTTTCTATAGTATAATTAGTAGAGAGTGGGTGTTCAATAAGGTATTGCTAGATTGATTTTTAATCAGTAAATTTAAATTTTATAAATGGTGTCTCACTACCAAATATATCAAAATTATCAATTAATATTGCTCTAGTAATACCACCTTTTAAATTTAAATATTTTTTTTATATTTTAAATATTTATCTTTATAGTTCATTACATATTGTTTAGAAATTAATAAATGTCATCAGGATCATTTACATAATTTACAGATAATTGTAAATCTTGTAGTGGATCATATGATAGTTCATTAGTGTCACCTTCATAATACCATTGATCTACAGCAACAGTTGATTCGCCAAATGCACCATCAATTTGATTATTTTCTTTTAATATAGGATTTTTTTTTTGATTTATTTTTTTATAATCAAGAATCATATCATCATACACTTCTTTAATGGTTTTCCCTTCTAATATATTTGTTTCATCATTTTTTATTATTTCTTCTAAATTATTTTTATTCATATCTAAAAATCTATAATCATATAACATTTTTTGTGCAATAGGTTCTTCTTGTTCTACAATATTATTTAATGGAATTGTTATAACACCTTTTAAATTTTCATTATTATAATTATTAATTATTTGTTCTTTACTTAATGGTACATTGGTAAAATTTATATTATCTACTTTATGAACTAAGTTTCTGTTATCATAATTATTATGACCTAAATTAATAGTATTTATAAATGCATCATTATTTTCTTCATAATTAAATTTTAAATTTGATGTTAATTCAAAAATATTATTTGGTTTTAATATATTTAGGTTTTGATATTTATTCGTATTATTATTAAATGTTGTTTTAATATTAAATTGATCACTACCATATAATAAATTAATATCCGGAACTGTTGGTATTATTGATTTTTTATTTGTTGTATTTTTGTTATTTTTCATTATTATTTTTTTTTTATTTGTAATTAAGTATTTTTTATTGTTTTTATATGGTTCTTTTTTAAATTTATAATTTATTTGATTTAGTAAAAATAATATTATAAAAATTAATAATATATTTTTAAAGTCTAACATTTATATTACTTAGAAAAAATGAAAATTATTTAACTAAATAATAATACTATATATTAATGGATTTAGTTAAGAAAATATTAAAAAATAGTTACGAAGCAATTGATAATTTAAGTATAGATGAACTCGAAAAACTTATTACTTATGCTAATGATAAATATAGAAATACAGATAGTCCTGTTATATCAGATGAACTTTATGATATTTGTGTTGATTTTTTAAAATTAAAAAACCCAAAATCAAAAGTTTTAAAAGTTATTGGTGGAAAAGTTAAAAGTAAAAATAAAGTTAAACTAGATTATTGGTTAGGTTCTATGGACAAAATTAAACCATCAGATATACGTCTTTTTGAAAAATGGATTACTGATTATAAAGGTCCATATTATGTTTCAAATAAATTAGATGGTATTTCAGCAATGATTGTCTATAGACAAAATGGTGTTGTAAATTTATATACTAGAGGTACTGCAGACGAAGGTGTAGATATATCACCATTATTAAAATATATTAAAAATATTCCATCGTGGAACAGTATTTCAAAATATAAATTAAAAGCCAATAAATCTGGAATATTATTATCATGTCGAGGTGAAATATTAATGAGTAAAGATATTTTTAAAAAAAATTGGAGTGATACATTAAAAAATGCAAGAAATGGTGTAGCAGGTTTAATTAATAGTAAAACAATTAATCCAAAAATGGCATCTGATACTGACTTTATTATTTATGAAGTTATAGACCCATTTTTAAAATTCAGTGACCAAATGAAAATATTAAAAGATTTAAAATTTAATGTTGTTAAATATGAGGAAGTGTCAAAATTAAGTTTTGAAATATTATCAAATTTATTACTAAAAAGAAAAAAAGAATCTGAATATGAAATTGATGGTTTAATTATTACAAATAATGAAGAACATAAACGAAATATAAAAGGCAATCCTGACTATGCATTTGCTTTTAAAGATATTTTAGAAGATCAAAAGGCAGAAACTACAATAGTTAATATTGAATGGAATATTTCAAAAGATGGTTATATAAAACCTACCTTAATTGTTAATCCTGTTTGTATTGGAGGAGTTGAAATTTCAAGAACTACTGGTAATAATGCGAAATTTGTTGTTGAGAATAAATTAGGCAAAGGTGCAACTATTGAATTAATTAGAAGTGGTGATGTTATTCCTAAAGTTAATAAAGTTTTAAAACCTTCTAAAACTGTAGAAATGCCTACTGGCGAATGGCATTGGAATGAAACTAAAGTTGATATTATTTGTGATTCATTAGATAATAAAGATGTATTAATTAAAAATATTTATTACTTTTTTTCTTCTCTTGATACAAAAGGATTAGGTGAAAAGATTATTGAAAAATTTGTTAATAATGGTCATGATAGTATACTTAAAATTATTAAATTAACAGTTTCACAAATTTTATTACTTGATGGTTTTAAAGAAAAATCAGCACAAAATATTGTTAATTCAATTAAAAAATCATTAACTGATGTTTCATTAAGTAAACTTATGAGTGCATCAAATAAATTAGGTCATGGTATTGGCGAAGAACGTATTAAACTTGTATTGGATAAATTCCCTAATTTATTAGATAATGCTGATAAATGGTCAAAAGATGAATTTATTAACAATTTAAAATCAATTAATGGATGGGAAGAAAAAACAAGTTCATTATTTGTTAGTAATTATAAAGATTTTTATAAATTTTATAATTCAATTAAACCATATATAATTATTAAAAAATTACAAAATAAACAAATTATTAAAAATAAATATACTGATAAAATTATTGTTATGTCTGGTTTTAGAGATTCTGAATTACAACAAAAACTTGAAGATTCTGGTGCAAAAATATCTAATAGTGTTTCTAAAAATACAGATTATTTAATTGTCAAAGATCAAAATACAATTGATGAAAATACTGGAAAAGTACAAAAAGCTCAAGAACTTGGTATTAAAATTCTAACAAAAACTAACGTTTTTTAAAAAAAATATATAAACTTAATTATATAAATGTATTATACTAATAATTATCATAATTTTATACTAGATAATAATGTAACTACAAAATCAATACCGATACATATTCTTAATGAAATCGAAATTATATTATCAATAAAAATATCATCATATGATCCAAATAATGAACATGCATATATTAATTTAATTAAAACAATTAATAGTATTAAATCAAAAATACCTAATGATCATATATTATATCATAACAATTTAGACAATAAAATACATGAAATTCAAGAATATCTTAATTATTGCTATCCAATTACACAACACCAAATTGATAAAATTATAAATATGCAAATTTATAATCAAGATATGTATATTGATTTACTTGTTCAAATTAATAATTTACAAGCTAGAATACCTAATAGTGATTATCAAAATCATAAACAATTAAACAATAAACAAAATGAATTATTATCAAAATTAGATGTTATGTAATTTTTTACAAACAATAAAAAAAAATCTAGTATTATTTATATATGCATTATTCAATTAATGGTGAATTTATTTGTAATAATAATACTCTTAATATAGAAGGTTTCCAAAATACTGTAATTCCCGCTCCAGTATCAAATACCGCTCCAGTATCAAATACCGCTCCAGTACCAAATACCGCTCCAGTACCAAATACCGCTCCAGTACCAACTAATGTAGCCGTTCCAGTACCAACTAATGTAGCCGTTCCAGTATCAAATACCGCTCCAGTACCAACTAATGTAGCCGTTCCAGTATCAAATACCGCTCCAGTACCAACTAATGTAGCCGTTCCAGTACCAAGTACAACTAATGGTGTATTATCACAATCATCTATTACAAATGAGCTCAACCTCATAAATCAAAGACTATTAAAACTAGAATTTCCAATAAATGAATATCCAAAAGAATCACTTTATAATATACTAAATGCTATTGTAAGAAGACTTAATGAGATTAATCCACAAATAAAAAAAAGTGACACTAACACAAATGAAAATATAAAAAGTATTAATGCTAGAATTAAACATATTGAAGAAAAACTTAAAATAAATTAAATTATATATGCACTATTTAATTAATTTGTAATAATACACAAAATATAGTATGATTCCAAAATACATGAATAAGAACATTACATCATTGTTTCAACACAATATTAAAATAATAAACTAAATTAATTTAAAATAATCTTTTAAATATTTAAAATAAGGTTTAGATACTTGTAAAAAGTAATTTCTACACTTTAATTCAAATTCTTGTTTTACATTTTTATAATCTTCTTTAAGTTGTTTATTTTTTGATTCAATAATAATCATATTTTCAATTTTACACAAGTTATTATTCATATTACCAATTCTTTCTCTAAAATCATAAATTTCATTATATGTATTAATAATCTCATTAATTAATTTGTTTTCTTCAAATATTTTATTAAAGTAAGATTTTTTTAAAAAATGAAAAAAATATTTTAACAATTTATAATAACTCATTTGATATTTATTTTGACTGTTTGCATTTAATGAATCAATTAATACATCATCTAAATCTACTGTCCATATTTTTGTATCAATTTTATCAAGTTTTTTAAAATAAATAAAATTAGAAATTCTATAATTATTAAAAATAACTTCAATATATAAATTTGTAAAATTATAATCACTTAATTTAATTGTATTACCATTAAATTTTTTTGATCCTTTTAAAGCTTCACTTATTGTAAATGTAGGTTTTATATTATTTTTTAAATACATATATAGATTAACATATGTAATTATAGTTTTATCGTTATTATATTCATTAATTAATTTATTAATTTCATTAACCATTTTTTTTGGTAAATCTTTACTAACATCATCAATTGATATATTACTATTTTCAATTTGTAATAATCCATTTAAATTACCTAATTTATTTAATAATTTTTTTATTCTTTCATCAATTATATCAATCGATAATCTAGTTAAAATAAAATCATTTTTTCTATCATTTAGTTTTTTAAAATATTTTTTTAAAACACTATCAATATCATCAATATGTATATTTAAATCTTCACTTAAATCTAAATCACATGCATTATCTTTACCATATCTTAAATATGATCCAGATGCTTTTGATTGTTGTAATTCTAATAATTCTTTTGATTTAATAATAAATTCATCATCAATAATTTTAGAGTAATCAATACTTTTAAATCTAGCCATTTATTAAATATTATAAATTATTTTTTCAAATATATAATAATATAATATGAAAAATATAATTATTTTAGGTGAAGAATATTGGTTTAATAAAGAAGATACAAAATTCACTGAAGCTACATATTTATTAAAATCATTAGAATTTCACAGAGATAAACAAAAATATAATTATATTATTTTAAAAAGTCCCAAAGAATTAATTGAATCTATTGAAAAAAATAATATAGATACAATTAAAGCTATATTTTTATTTCAAGATGTTCTATCTGATTCATATTTAAATAATAAAAGTATATTAGAAATGAAAAATTATATGATCGATTTAAGAAATAAAGGAATTTATATATATCCTCCACCAGAAGTAACTGATAATTTTGGATCAAAAAAATATAATTTAACATTAAATCAAAAATTATTATGGGCTCAATTACCACATACAAAAGTATATTATGTACCAAATTACGATCCAGAAAAAGATGAAAACAGAATATTTACAGCTTTATTTAAATCAGTTGAAGAGTTATGGAAAATTTTTAAAAAAGTGGTTGTTAAAAAAGGATATTCATATGAAGGTAAACAAGTTAAAATTTTTAATAAAGAAACAATTGGTGATTTCTATGAATTTAGACAAAAAGCACGAAAATTAAATTTTAAAAACTTTTGGGGAGTTAGAACATCATCAACAATGATTGATAAAGGTATTACTAGGTACTATATTATTCAAGGATTTAATAAAATTGTTAGTAAAAGAGAAAATGAATATCGTGTATTTTTTCATAATGGTAAACCAAAATTTATTGCTAAAGGTGATGATATACCAAATACTTGTATTAAAGATGAACTAAAAAAACCATTAGAAAAAGCTATAATTGAGTTTTCTATCAAATTATTTAAAAATTATATTCCATTATTTTGGTTTCACAAAAGAAATCCGATATTATTTAGAATTGATGTATCATATGCTATTGATCCTGAATTTCAAGATGAATATTCAATTAATATTGATGGTTTTGATACCCCTGTTAGATTGTATGCTAATGAATTAGAAATTGATCCAACTAGTTTTTTTTATAATCCATTTAAGTGTATAACTGATAAAAATTTTACTTCTAAAACTATACAGAAAAATATGGCAAAATATATTACTAAATATATTAGAGAAATTTCTTAAAAAAAATCATAATATTTTTCTTCAATCAAAAAATCACTATTTGTTAAATCTTTAATTTCTGAATAAGTTATATTTAATGTATCGCATAATATATTTATAAGATTATATGGTAACTTTGATTTTATAGGTATAACACCAACTTGTACATTATCATATGTTTTTCGTATAAATGTTATTCCTTTTAACTTTTTTCTTATATTTATAAATTCACTATTTATAAATGGCCCTAATATTAATTCATGATTTATATCTTCTTTACATATAAAATATTTTTGATTTTTTTCTAATATTATTTTTTCATTATTTATATCAAATTCTTTTATATCATATTTCTGTATTTGTGGCATGTCTTCTATTTTAAAATATTGTTTATAAATATTATAATCATCAATATCACTCATATCATCATCATTATCATCTATTGTAATATCATCATATATTTTATTATCATCTATTGTAATATCATCATCATTATCATCTATTGTAATATCATCATATATTTTATTATCATCTATTGTAATATCATCATCATTATCATCTATTGTAATATCATCATCTATTTTATTATCATCTATTGTAATATCATCATCTATTTTATTATCATCATCTATTTTATTATCATCATTAGGTTTATCATTTATAATAATATTATCACTAGTAATATCATTATCTAAATTATCTGAATAAAAATCTAATAAATTATTTCTATCATTAATATAATTATCTAAAGTGATAGTATTATTTTTTGGTAAAATTTTATTAATCCATTCATCAATAACATTTTTATTATCATTATAAGTTTTTAATGTAATGTTATAATTTTGAATATTAAATTTAATAAAATCAAAAATTATTAAAAAATTAATTTTTTGATTTTGTATTTTTAAATTTATTGTATCATTACCATAAAAACAGGTAACCCAACTAATAAAATCAAGTTTATTGTCTTTATAATTATTAATAAATAATTTTAAAATACATGGATTTTCATCAAGTATTAATTTATATATTAAATCTAATTTGCCCATAATATTTTCATCATTAATTAAATTTATATTTAATAAATAAGCAGTTTTATTAATATATATATTTTTATTATTAATAATAATTGTATTATCATTATCATAACATTCACTCCATTTATTTAATTTATTATTATAATTTAATAAAAATGTTGTCCAGTTTTTATCAGTATTCAATGGATGATTATATAATGGTAAAATAGTTTTTGAAATATTTTGATAATTACTAAAAGTAAAATACAAACAAATTTTAAGTGGTATATTATTTTCAAAAACAGAACAATTAATATATTCATACCATTTATCATATGACCAATTATGATCAACAGAAAAATCAGTTTTATTATTTAAATATACTAAATAACAAGATGGTTTATTTTTTTCATAAATAATATAATAATTATATTCATCAGGAGTTTTAACTTGTGTCATTTTTGTTAATAATAAATTAGTATCTTTATAAATAGTAAAATTGTTATTTATATTATTATTATGTATAATATCTGTACAATAATTATCTCTATTTAAATGTAATAATTTAGTTGATTCTAAATTTTCTATTTTTTTTCTGATTTGTTTAATTTTATTTTTTTTATTTTCATAATTATTGACATTAATATATTCTTCTTCTAATTGTGATTTATTATTAATTTCTAATATTTCAATTTCTAATAATTTAATTTCATTAGATATATTTATACAGTTACAATTATTATAATATAAATCATCGAAACAAATACCATTAAATCCATGATGTCCTTTAATACAATTACGACCATAATAACAATAATTTGGTTTATTATTTGAATCATAAATAATACCACTAGAGAAAAAAGAATATTTAGGACATTGTTTTGAACGTCTAAATATTTCGTATAATAATGCATATTCAGTTTGAGTTAAATTTTTTTCATAAATTTCAGTATTTTCAATAGTATTAAAAAGTTTTTCTAATGATTCTAAACTTAATTTATTATTTGGAAAATCAATTTTATTTACCAAATTTTCTTTTGTTATTTGAGATTGTATAATTAAAAAATTATCATAATAAATTTTATTTAGTTTAATTTGTAATTCTATTAATGGTATTTTTTTTGTTTTAATATAATTATCAAATATTTCACCAACATTAGATTGTGATTGTTCTAGCATATTATGTTTTGAACAATCACAGTTAAATTTTTTACATAACATAGAATTAGAACTCCAATTAATACCAACAAATGAATCATTATTTGATTGTTGAAAAGTTTGTTTAATAATTGGTGTTTCTGTTTTTAACACATTAATATATAATTTTTTAGAATTAAATTTTTGTGTATGAATAAATTTACATTTTGTATCAGAACAACATTTATTTTCCCAAAAAATACAATAAGTTGGTTCAATATTATTTTTTTTTAAATTATCTAATTCTTTTTTTGCATTTGATAAATTAGTTTTATAATTTTCATATGCAGTATTATCATGAATATATTTACACCAATTTATTCTACAATTACCATATTTCAAATAATAAGAACAATAACATGGATTTTTATTTTTATCAAACTCATTTTTTAATTTTTCAGAATGATAAAATTTACAATTAACATTAATACAATTTGAAACAATAAATTCGGAACAAAAACCTTTAAAATTTTCTTTTATTTCTTTTGAATTTTTGCCAATAGTTTTATTACTTATTGATTTTTCTAATTTATTTATATAATTTTTTCTTAAAGGTAAAGAATGTATCATATTACAACTTCCATCACAATTACCCATTATAAAATTTACACAATTACCTTTAAATTTATTGATGATTTCATATCTTTCAAGTGGAAAGTTTGAATCATAATTGTTATAAATATTATCATTTTTTAACATAACTAATGATCATATAGTATTATTAATGTTTAATTCAATTTTTTTAAATTAGATGATAAAATATGAATTTAGAACAATATTCTTCATCACTAGAAACCATATAATTAAAATTCACTTCAATTAATAATTTACATATTTTCAAAATAATTTCCTTAAAATTATAACTCATATTATTGATACAATTAAAAAAGCTTTTTTATTTTTAGAAAATTTCTCTTGATTGCACAATATTTCTTTTAATTTAGAAATAGTTTCACGAAATGTTTCATCAAAATCTACTATTAATAATATATTTTTAATAAACTCACTAGTATTTATTACAATAAAGTATTTGGTACTATAATATAAAAAAAATGAATATAATTATTATTGTATACTAAAATCCTAAATTTATGATAACAGATACAATTATAGATCTAAAAAAGAATTATCGTTTATATAGTGAATGTGAAAAAAATATTTTAAGATATAATGAAATAATCAATAAACATTCTAGAGTTAATAAAAATGTTTATACTAAATTAGAAATTCATACAAATAAGTTAAATGAGTTAACAAAAGAAATAGAAGAATATGAAAATTACTTACTTGAATCAATTAATTATATAATTAAATCTATTAATAACTATGTTACAAATTCACCTACTAATTATTATATTGAAGTAGCAGAAAGATATAATAAACTTAAATCATCAAAAATAATTGAAAAAACTATTATCGAGGAAGAATTAAGTAATCAAATCAAAAATTTATATGATAAAGAAACTAAAATAAAATCAGAAATTAAATTACTTAATGAAAAATCTAAGAAATTAAAATATTTATTAGATTCTCTGTTAAAATATCAAAATGAAAGTATTGTAGATGAATTATCAATTTTAATTGTAATAGAACAAATAAAAAATGACATAAAAAATACTGATGAAATTTTAATAAATTTAAATAATGAACTTAAAGAGGTGAGTAAAAACATTTGTAATTTAGATAGAGATGAACTTTTAATAACAACAAATTTAAATATAATAGAATTAACATTACAAAATGTATTTTATTACTGTGAGCATATTAGATTTAGAGATTTTCATAATAATTCAATACCTTTATTAAAAAATAATAAAGAATTTGATAAAAATCAATTTGTTAATGGAAAATATTTTTTGAAAAATTATATTGAAAATTATTATCCAAATTATTTAGATAATTATCATAAATATTTAAATCATATAGAAATATTGAATTTAGTAAATAAAAACAGAGAATAACATTAAACGAAAGGCAGAACCACATTTTTTCTTTCAATTTGTTCAATTTTCATAATTATTGTAACATCAGGAATATTTGGTAAATATGATTTAACTGTCATAGTTGTAGTTGGTTTATACAAGTTAAAATATTTACTATAAACAGTACCAACTTGTTCATAATTAGAATCTAATAATGAAAATTTAATTTTATTATTTGTTGTTTGTAAATTACTAAAACTATAATTTTCAAAAGCATCACCTCTTAAATATAAATAATCTTTAGATTGTGTAGAAGGAAAGAAAACTCCAAAAGTATCATTAATTTCTTGTTCGGTAGAAACTAATCTATTTGGAACAAATGGTGACATATTAAGATAAAATATTTTATCATCAAGTAAATCACGAACACCAAAATTAAATTGACTGATTCTTAATGATGTACCCGGTAATAAAACATTATAAATATTACCTTCAATATGATTAATAGGAAATCCATCGGTCCATGTACCTGCAAATTTAATAACAGTATTATTAACTGTTTGAGGTAAATTTTTATTAATAGTATCAGTAATAATATTATTAATTTTAAATAATTTTCTATCAATATATGTTTTATCACTTTCATTAATAATTAAATATTCTAAATATTGACCAGGAAATATATATTGATAATTTAAAATATTAGTATGAAAAACATATATAACTTGACTTTTTAATGTAGAATCATAACCATACATAATTTGATTACCTTCAAAATCAACAAATGTAACATTTTTAAAAAAATCTCCAATAATTAATCTATTATTAGTAAATAGTGGTAATGGAAATAATGTAGTATTGCCTAATTCAATAAGTGTACCATTAATATTATTAATTGGATAAATATTATCATTAATATTTAAATAACTATAAACATCAGCTTTTAAATTAATATATTTTGATAAATAATATGGATTATTATATTGTAATGAAACTAAATAAATTTTTTTATTATTTAAATCAACTAATTCTAAAACTTCAACTTTTGTTGTAGTATTATCTACATTAATAACATTAATAAGTGTATTATTAATATTAATACCAGGATAATAAGATAATGTAATAGTATTACTAGTATTAAAAATAGGTGTTATACCATTAAATGGTTCACCCATATAGTCCCTTGGTATAAATCTAGGAACCAAAATTTGTGCAACTTGTATTTTTTTAATATGATCAAATTTATTTGGTATAATTGCTTTTCTATATTGTGGATCAGGATTTTCATTAAATGTTAATTCAAAATTAAATGGGTTTGGTTCTAAAGTTAAATTTCTACTTTTAGAATTAATTTTCAAAGTATATACATTTGTTTCAATGTCTTTAAAATTAAAATTTTCAAATTTAAACATATTTTCTTGATCATTATGATCATTTCCGCTTATATCACTCATTATTATAATAACTATTATATTTTTATATATAGAAAATTGAAATATATATTCATTTATATATAGTCCCATAAATATGAGTAAAGCCAAAAATGCTAATACTGTATTAATTGAAAATGTTATTCTAATTGACACATCATACACATCATTTCATCGTTTTTTTGCAACATTAAAATGGTTATCAATGGTTAATCCAGAACTATATAAAACAAATTTTAATAATCCTGATTATAGTTGGATTGATAATAAAGAGTTTATGGATAAATATGAAAAAATGTATTTAACCAAAATAGAAAAAACTGTAGGAAAAAAAGTTTTTAATAAATCATTAATTATATTTTGTATGGATACACCTAAAGATCAAGTTTGGAGAACTACTGATTTAAAATGTGATTATAAAGCAGAACGTTTAGATTTATCACTTAAAAATAATTTTAAACCTGTTTTTAAACATACATATAATAACTTAATTCCTAAAATTTTAAAAGATCATAATCATATTTTTAAAATTAGATTAGATAAATTAGAAGCTGATGACGTGATTGGATTAGTTGCTAAACATATTGAAGAAAAATATGAAACAAAAAATGTTTTTATAATGTCTGGTGATCAAGATTTTTATCAATTAGGTAGAGAAAATGTAAGTTTTATTAATTATAAAACAAAAAAACCTGTTATATTTACTAAAGAAGAAGCTAAATTAGAATTACATAAAAAAATATTATTAGGTGATAAATCTGATTGTATACCTAGTATTTTCCCACCTAAATTTCCTCTTAAATTAAAAAAAGAATTAGTTTTATCAATTGATACTTTTAAAAATTATATTAAAGATAATAAAGAAATTGCAGAAAAATATAATCAAAATCTTAAACTTATAAATTTTGATTTTATACCTAGTAATTTTAAACATATTGTTGTTGATGAATTTAATGGTATCTTAAAAAAATTTTTAACTAAAAATAAAAATTTAATATTTTAATAAATATAACCTATTTTATATGAATATAATAAATATGTTATATAGATATTTTTATAAATTACATAATATATTTACACCTAATAATAATGATAATAATGTTTATCAATATTTAGATGATTATTTTAATGATGATAATATCATTTGATTTTTTTATTATTAAACCAAAAATCAAATAATAACACTAACCATTAATGATCCAAACATTATTCTTTTATTGTTCATATATTAAATATATAATTATATTTTTAAGTAAGTTTCTTAAAAACAAATAGTAACATTAATACCTTCATTACGTAATTCTTTTTCTATATTTTTAATAATTTCATCTGAACAACTTAAACTAATATGAATCAATAACCATTTTTTATCAATATTTTCTAACATGATGGGTTTTAATTTCATTAAACTAGTATGATTAAAATCAATATAATCACCAGTATTAGTTAAACCAGTACATTCACATACAATAACAGGATATTTTTTCCATTCATTATGATCAGATAAATTATTAATTTTAGAATCACAATAAAATGCAAATTCTGGATTTAATGTTTTTTCATAAATATCAATATTTTGTATTTTTAATTCTTTTAATTTATTAATTCTTTCTTGTTCTTCTATAGAATTTGAGGAGTTTTTTGTTAAATATTCAAATTCTGGTTTAATTATTTTTTTCCAAGAACTAAAACCATAACCATTTGATTGAACATCATGATAACCTTTCAATACCTCAACTTGTAATTCATGATTTATGTTAAAAATATCTGAACTATTTTTTCCAATTAAATTAATTTTTTGATGTTTAAGTATTTCTTCATCAGTTAAAGATTCTGATTCAGTATTTGATAATTCAGTAATAATTCTTTCATATTTAGTAATATACTTAATACTTGTTTCAGGTAAATAAATTGTAGTAAAATTTGGTTTATGACTTGTACAAATATGTGCAATATATTGCATATGATCAACATGTTGATGAGTTAAAAAAATTATATCTGGTTTAGAAGGTGTAAATATACCACAATCAAATAATATTTTAAATGGATATAACATAAAACCCGTTTTTAATCCAGCACGTGACCAACCTTTTAGAAACCAATTTTTAGAATTAATTTGAAATTGAAAATGTGATTTTTCAATAGAATAAACTTCATTTATTGTCATACTAATTATTATAATAATTGTTTAAACTAACACATTACTAGTTGTTAATAATAAAGAAATATCATTAGTAATTTTATCTTTATTATTATATAATATTAATTTAATTTCATTTATTTTATATTTTTTATATGTATCATAAACATGTCCTTCTGAATCTGTATATTTTGAATCATCATTGTTTAGTTTGTTAATAAATTTTTCAATAATATCTTTTGTTTTATCATCTAATTTATTTTTTTCTAATAATTCATCATATATAGTTTCGAGTTCATACATTCTATTGTCAATTAAACTATTTATTGTATCATCTTTTGTAGCTAAAATAAATTGTCCTTTTGGTTCATCATACTTGTACATAAAGTTATCTTTCATATTTGTAACTATAATATTTTTAAATTTATCATAATTTCCACAATGAACAATTTCAATAAACTTTTCTAAACATTTATAACGAGAATCCATAATTTGTTTTTTTTCTTTATTAGTTAAAGTTTCTAATATATCATTTTCTTTACCAAAACCAACAAGTTGGATATTATTAACAATATGGTGTACACTACCATTATATATTGTACCATTATTTATATTATTTATATAATTTTGATATTCTTTTTGTCTTTCTATCAAGAGTTTATTTAATTGTTTTAATGTTATAGTATCAGCTTTTTTTGATGTTGCTAATTTAAGTTTTAATTTTATTATTTCTTGTTCTTGTATTTTTAGACGAAGTTCCATTTTTTTTATTTCCAAATTATCATTAATATTATCTTTTTTTTTACATATTTTTTCATGTTTTGATTTGTTACTTCTATCATTAAATTCTCTATTACAAAAATTACATTTATATTTTTTTTGATTTGATTGCATCATACATTTATTATGTAAACTACCACAAACTACCTCATTATTAACCTTTAAAGTACTTTTTCCTACCTCAATAATACTATGAAATTTTTTGTTGTGATTACATAAGCTACTTGCACTAGCATATATTTTATCACAAAAAATACATCTATAAATAAATTTACTATTCACTTTTTCATTCATTATATATAATATAGAAATTATATCCTTATATATTTTTAAAAAAGTGAAAAAAATGAATTCACTTTTTTAAAATGCGGGAGAAAGATGAACTAGAAATTAAATAAAATAATTTTATGTTTTAATTTTTTTTAATGTTTTCATATTTTATTTTTTACAGTAATATCAGTTTTATTATCTGAATTTATTAGCATCTTAAATGAAAACGATATAATTGTACATTAAAAGGTGTGCATCTATTTGACATCTTAAATTAAAGAGATTAGATGCTTTTATATAAAAAAACAGGTGTAATAAAAATATATTAAATGATTTCATGAACTAGGCCTTTTTCAAGGCAAATGTCTGAGGACCATGAGATATCTTTTTTTAGTATATCATCAAGTTCATCATCTTTTAAATTAGTATTTTCAAGATAGATTTTTTTCAAATGTGTCATTAATGTTTTACAATTTTCAAAATCATCTTTAATTTCTTCAAATTTACCCCACATACCAGATCTAAGTTGATGAATTAACATATATGAATTTTTAAGAATAAATCTTTTTTCACCAGCCAAACTTAATATGGTACCAGCAGAAGCAACAAAACCTTTACAAATAGTGTATACAGGTACTTTCATTTGTCTAATTGAATCAAAAGTACCTAATACTTGATAAACAGAACCACCATGAGAACTAATATAAAGTTTAATGGGTTTTGATTTAATTTTAATTGTACAATATTTTGATTCATTATTTTCAAAATCTTTATCATCTTTTAACATATCAGATAATTTTCTTTTAAGTTTTACAGATTCTTTTAGAATTTTAGTTTCAAGTTTTAATAGTTCTTTGTTAAGATTAGACATTGAAATATAATTTATAGGACCATTAAAATAAATTTCATTATCATGATCAGAAACAAAAATTTGTTCAGTTTGTTTAATATCGTTATAAAATTCCATAAATAATTATGTAATAATTCAAACATTTTATAAATCAATTTTTTAGAATATATAAAAATCAAAATACTTACATAAAGAAAAAATATATTAGGTATTAATATTTTATGAAATTGTTAACTCAATTTGTAATAATAATTGGTCTAATTGTTTATATAATATAGAAAAATGTAATGGAATTAAATCTAAATATAAAAATATTTTATTTAATTAAATTAAATTTGAGAATGACAAAATAATTCTTGTCTTCGTTTATTATAATTTAAAACTCTACATGGATTTAAAAATGAATATTTACTGGTTAAATGTGTAGTACCGTCTCTTGATAAACAATTAGCAGTTAACAATTGTGTATTTTTATCATATTTAATATCTTTACAAAAATTTTTAAAATTACCAATTGTATTAACTAATTCTATAGGTAAATCTTGTGAACTATTTTGGAAGGTTTCCTTATTTTTTAAAATAAAACAAACTAATAATATTATTAAACTAATAATTATTAAATTATTTTTATCTTGGAACATATATATTTAAGATATAAATAATTTATTTAATAAATAAATTAAATGAGTGCACAATTTATAACATCGTGGATTGTTTCCACTGCTTTAATAGTAAATCCATTTTGAAATAATTCTGTATTTCTTTCTTTAATTTTATCAACATCTTTTTGATTTTCTTTTGGATATAATACTAATGTAACACCAGCTCTTTTAGCACCTTCCATTTTTTCTTCAAGACCTCCGATAGCTGTAACATTACCTTGTAGATTAATTTCACCAGTTAATGCCATATCATTTCTAATTTTTTTATTAGTAAACATAGAATACAATGCTAGTGTTAATGCAGCCCCTGCACTAGGACCATCTTTAGGTGTTGATCCATCTGGACAATGTAGATGAAACCCTCTTGGGTTATCTTTCCATTGTTTTAAAAGATCATTTTGTGTTTCTGTAGACAGTAAATTCCATGCTAAACTACATGCAACTTGTGTACTTTCTTTAATTACTTTTTCTAAACAACCAGTTGCTTTAATTTCCAATGAATTATTAGTTGGTATCCATAAAGTTTCAATAGGTAATACACCACCAATACCTGATGTTGTAGCATAAAGACCATTAACAATACCTACTTTAGGTTCTTTATTAATTTTATCATATTCAAATTCATATTTATTTTTAAAAATTGTTTTTACATTTTCTTCAGTAATATGATAAGGAAATATAATATTTTTATTATTTAGTTTTGTTTTAGTTAAATTTGCAATATTAAGTTCTCTTACAATATTATACAATAATGATTTTAATTTTCTAACTCCGCCCTCATTAGTATATTTTTCAACAATAAATCTAATAATTTTACTATCAATTATAACAGATTCATTAGTTAATCCAACATCTTTAAGTATTTCGGGTAATAAATAATTTTTACCAATATATATTTTTTGATCAAGTAACAAGTATTTTGTTTCAATTGTAGTAATACGATCTAGTAAAATTTTATCAATTAATGCTGGATTATTAAATGAGAAAATTATTGTTGCTTTAGATAGATCTAAATCTATACCATGAAAATATTTATCTCTAAAATGACTATTTTGAACAGGATCTGTCAAGTGAATTAATAAATTATTAATTTCATCACCTTTATGTGAACTACTTAATTTATCTAATTCATCAAAATAAATAATAGGATTCATACATTTTGTAGTAATTAATGCATTTGCAATTTTACCATAAATAGAACCTTCATAAGTATATGAATGTCCTTCTAAAAAGGAAGAATCTGTTGCTCCACCTAATGAAATAAATACAAAAGGTCTATCCATTGTCTTTGCAATTCCTTCTTTAATTAAACTAGTTTTACCGGTTCCTGGTGGTCCCCATAATCCAATTATATTACCATTTGAATCTGGATTTCTTAACATTTGTCCCATTAATTGTATAATATATCGTTTAGCATCATCATGACCCCACACAGCTTTATCCATAGTTTTTTGTATTGTATCTAAAAATGATTTAATTTGTGTTGTATTATATTTTTTATAATCAGTTCCTTTGTATATACCAAATGGAATTGTCATTACAGCATCAATCCATGCTTTTAATTTAGTACTTTCTCCTCTAGATGCAACAAGTGTTAAATATTTTTTTAAAATATAATTTTTCTGACTAATTGGAACATCTAACATAATGATTTTAAATAATAATGGTCTATCATGTGCATAAAAACTATTAATTTCTTTTAAAACTTTTAAGTTTTTAACTTTGTCTTTTTTTGATAATGAAGAAAAATATGTAAATAATGCACTATTTGTATCAACCGTTGAAGATTTTATTAATTCATTCATAAAATCTTTTGATTGTTGATTATTATTTACATGTTTATTCATATTTCTTCTGTTAATTTGTTGTATATTAACATCATCATCATCATCAATATCATCTTCATCATAATCAATATCATCTTCATCAATATCATCTTCATCAATATCATCTTCATTATAATCAAAATCATCTAAAAAATCTTCATCAAACCCATCATCTTCGTCGATATAATCTGAATCGTTTGGATCATCAGGTTCATCATCAACAAATGTATCTTGATCATCAATTTTTGTAAAATCTTTAGATGTTGTTCTACGCCGTTTATTTTGTTGTGATTGATTATTATTTTGTGTTGATTGATTAATTAAACTTAATTTCTTTTCTTTTTCTAATAAAAATTTAGAAAATGTAAGTCTTTTATTTGTTTTAGAAAGTTTAAGAAAATCATCAATTAAATCTACACAAACTTTAATTTCTAATTTAACAACATCAATAGAAATTTTACTTAATCCTTTTACCTTATTATTATTTGGCATTTTATCAAAAGCAATTAATAATGCTTTCATATTTTTATTAAAATTTATTAAAAAAGCATTTAATTCACCACTAGTAAATTCTGTAGATAATTCTTTTAATTTCTTAATAGCTACACTTTGTAACTCATTGATAAAATTCGTAGAACCAAAAGCAATAGTTGTTTTTTTATTATTATTTAAAAAATCATTCATATCCATAATATAAGAAATTATCATCAATATTATTATTATGCAATTTTTTTAATAAATACTTTAAAAATTTATATAGCCTATATTATATGTATTACCAAGTATTATCACCTTATATAACTCAAATAGAAGGAGATACTTTAGCTGAAGCAATTAAAATGTTTGTAAAAGTCAATTATAATGATCAAATTAGAAAAATGATTGTAGCAGATCAAATGAAAAAATACGATGCATCAATTAGATATTATAATCAAAATAATAAAAATAAAATTGGTATTCAAATTAAAGATGTAGGATATACAGTTTACCCATCAAATGATGAGATACAACCAATATATAAAGAAAGTGAAAATGGTACATCTCCAGAAATTGTTGGTATGGGTCTACCAATTACTTTACCAAAATTAAATGTATCTAGTAATGTAGTAAGTGCGACACCTATAATAACATCACCAGGAATGATAAGTACAACACATAATGGTATTGTAACATCATTACCAAATATTGGATTTTTAGCTAATATTTAATTATTTTACTTTATTTAATTTAGTTATTGCATCATTTAAAATAGATGAATTTAATAACATCATAGGTTTAACACTAATAGAGGGTGTATCAATTATTTTAGCATTAACTATATCTTTTTTTGATATATTAATAATTTCTTTAATTGTATGTGTTTGATGTTTTTTTACATCAAAAAAATCAACATCCATCTCTTCAATTCTAGGCGTATATTTTATTTGATAACAAGATAAAGATAATCCATATGAATTTTTTTTTATCCATATATATGATATATTACACATTGCTTCAATTTCTCCGTTAATTTTAAGATCACTTAATGATGTATAGATAGGCGAACTAATTTTAACATTTTGTGTAATATTCATTTTTAATGTAGTAAGATTATCATTTTTTTCTATTGAATTATTAAATACACATTTATCACATATAACACTAACCCTAACATGTTTTTCTATTTTTTTTAACAGTTTAATAAATTTACTAGTCCCATCCCATATTGGATAAATTGGTAATTTTATTTGATTATACTTCAAATTTTTATAACTATATATTAATCTTAATGGAGGAATACGTAATATTATTTCTTTAGGAATATCTTCGTCTAAATAATACATATATACTTTTGTTAATTCATCATTCACTATAACAGGAGTTCCTAAAATTATTTTATTTATGTCAAATTCAGTATTAATGTCAATAATATAATAACTCATATAATTATAAGTTATTTATTTTTTATATATATTATTATTTTCTAATTCATTTTATATTTATGGAATCAACCTATTTGAAATATAGTTTAAATATGTTTATGTTAGGTTTTGTTTTATTATCGGTATTTAATTCAACTTTAACACATTTTGGTTATAATTTAATAAAACTATTATCTGAATTACTTAAAAATAAATTTAATTTTTCTTTAAATTTAGAAAAAATAATTTATTTAATAGCCGGTGTATTTGGTGTTTTAATTGCTATTAATAGAAATTATTGGTTACCTTTTTTAGGTGAAAGTGTATTACCATCGAATTTAATTCCTTTACACTCAAATAACGGTGATACTACTATAAAAGTTAATGTAAAACCCAATGTTAAAATTGCATATTGGTCATCAAAACCATCTAATAAAAAATTAAAAGTAGATAAAGCATATGATGATTATTCAAATAGTGGGGTTGTTATGTCAGATAAAAATGGTGTTGCAATATTAACATTAAATAAAGGCGCTGGTTATTTTGTGCCTTCTGGTAAATATATAAAGTCTCACGTTCATTTTAGAGAATTAAATGGCGATTATGGTATGATAGGTCCAATAAAAACATATTATTTATAGTGGGTTTATTATATATATATATTATATAAATTAATATGATAAGAACAGTTTTTATTGGTTCCATTGTTCTTATCCTATTTCAAACCAATAATTACAATTGTAATAATGTATCTAATCCTTGAGATTTTCTTAAAAAATTGAAAATATAATATTTTTTGATGTTATATTTTATATTTATGACTCAAAATAAACAAACAGCACTAGATATGGATATGTATGATAGACAAGTTAGAACATTTGGTATTAATGCTAGTGAAAAAATATGCAATAGTAGTGCATGTATAATTGGATTAAATGGTGGATATGCTACAGAAGTTACTAAAAATTTGGCACTTTGTGGTGTCAAAACTTTATACTTGTATGATGATAATTTAATAACTTTAAATGATTTATCAACAGGTTATTATTATGGAGTAGATGATATTGATAAACCATATTCACATGTATTAGCAACAAAACTTAATGAATTAAATCCATATGTTAAAACAGTAGTAATTAATAATAAAAATGATATAATTAATAGTAATGTTATAATAGTAATTAACAAAGATTATAATACTATTTTAGAGTATAATAATTTTGCCAGAGAAAATAACATTAAATTTATATGTCTTAATAGTCATAAATTTATTGGTCATATTTTTGTTGATGCTGGATTACAACATATTGTTAATGAAATATCTAGTGAAAATTTTGAACCTATTCAAATATTAAATATTGATAATGAAGGTATTGTTACAACTAATGGTCACGACTTTCAAAATAACGATACAGTTGAATTATATAATATTCAAGGTATAAATACAGATTTTTTAATAAATACACAATATAAAATATTATCAATTAATAGATATAAATTTAAATTAGTTGATTTTACATGTAATCAATTTACATTTTTAAATGGTACAGTTAAATATATACCTGTTCCAGTAACAATCAATCATAACACTATTGATACATTTGAAAATAATATTTTTACAAAATTTAAATATGAAAATGATGAAAATATTGCATCAGTATCAATTATGGGTTCTATTGTAGCTTCTGAAGCCATTAAATTAATAACTAATAAATATATGCCACTAACACAATTTTTTGATTGGGAAGAAGATGGTATTAATGGATCGTTCAAAGAAACTATTACTGAAACAGAATGGTTTGTTGTTGGAAGTGGTGCAATTGGTTGTGAATTATTAAAAAATTTAGCATATTTAAATGTAAAAAAAATTAAAATAACTGATCCTGATACAATTGAAAAATCTAATTTATCAAGACAATTCTTATTTAGATCAAATGATATTGGTAAATTAAAATCAGAAGTTGCTAGTATAAAAGTTAAAAATATGAAACCTACAATTGAGATACAATATTATAGTGAAAAAGTAGGTCTTGATAATAAAACATTTACAGATAATATTTTAAAAGATTCAAATATAACTGGTGTTTTAAATGCATTAGATAATATTAATGCACGAAAATTTATGGATGAACAATGTTTTAATTATAATAAACCATTATTTGAATCTGGTACACTAGGCACAAAAGGCAATACACAACCTGTTATTCCTTTTATTACTGAAACATATTCAAATTCAACTGATCCTGCACAAGAAAAAACTTTTCCAATTTGTACAATTAAAAATTTCCCAAATGAAATTACACATACTATTCATTGGGCTATGGACCAATTTGATTTTTTCAATAGAGGACCTACTAATTTAAAAAATTGGTTAGAAAATAAAGATATTATATTTCCCAATACAACTGAAGGATTACAAATGAATAATGATATTTATTTGTTTTCTACTAAATATAATGTTACACATTGGACAAATTGTGTAAAATGGGCAATGGATATGTTCTATACAAATTATAATTATAATATTAAACAATTATTACATAATTTTCCAAAAGATACTTTAACATCAGAAGGTACACTATTTTGGTCTAGTGGTAAAAGATGTCCTAGTCCATTAACTTTTGATATTAATAATCAATTACATTATGATTATATAGAAAGTACTGTAAAATTATTATGTAATTCATTATCATTAGATTCGGATTTTACTATTGATGATTTAAAACGTGAAATTTCTAATTATGAATATCATGAATTTATACCTAAATCTAAAACTACTTCAACTAATGATAATGAATCAAATAAAGAATTAGAATTTGAAAAATTAAATACTACTTTTAATATTGAAAATATTAATCCCCAAATTTTTGAAAAAGATAATGACACAAATTATCATATTAAATGGATTACTACATCATCAAATTTAAGAGCAGTTAATTATGAAATAATACCTGTTGATTTTTATACTACAAAAGGTATTGCTGGAAAAATTATTCCTGCAATATCAACAACAACTAGTGTAGTAGCTGGTTTAATTATAATAGAATTATTAAAATATTTAGAAAAAGTACCATTAGAAAAATATAAATCTACATTTGTAAATTTGGCGGATACATTATTAATTCCTGCTGAACCAATTAAAGCGCCTAAATTTAAAATTGGAGAAACTGAATTTAATTCATGGTTTAAATTTAATCATACCGGTGATTGTTTATTATCAGAATTTAAAAAAAAATATGAAGATATTTTTAAATCTGAAATTACTATGATTGCATATGGTTCTATGCTTTTATATTCTACATTTACAAATAATAGTGATAATTTAAATAAAACAATTGGTACAGTTTTAAATAATTTAGATAAAAATATAGATTTAACTAATCAGATTGAATTAATATTAATGTGTGATGATGATACTATTGATATTCCACCAATTATTTTTACTGTATAATATTTTTTTATAAAAATTGAATAATTAATTTATTGATTAATTATTATATTATTATGTCTATATCAGTTAAATATGTTAATGTACCAGAAAATTATAAATTTAGTTTTAAAGTAAGTTTAAGTGATCAAGAACCTCATATTATAAGTTGGTTAGGAAGACACTATGATATTAGTTCATTATATTATAATTCACAATGTGGAACGGTATGTACTGAAAAAACAGGCGAATATTTTTTTGAAGATATTAAAGTATTTATTCATAATCAAGAGAAACAAGGATTTATGACATATTATTTTGAATCAAAAGATGATTTTACAAAACTTGAAAAAACAATGTATGATAAACAAAAAACAAAAATAGAAAATATTAATAATCCTATTTATAGATACTCTAAAGGCGTATGGACATTAACTGACCAATATGCTTCAAAAGATTTATTTGGATATGATCATTATATAGAACAAATATATAAAGACATTACAAATCATCAAAAATATAATAACTTTTTATTAAAAATTGGTGAAGTAAGAAGTATTAATTATTTATTATATGGTCCTCCTGGTACAGGTAAGACTTCATTAATTAAAGCAATTGCAACAAAATTAGATTGTGCTGTGTTTATTGTAAATGCTGGTGATGTTAGTATACAAAATATTATTAATATTTTATCACCAAAAGCTTCAACGTGTAATAAAAGAACTAAATTATTATTATTTGAAGATTTTGATAGATTTTTAGAATTTGATAAAGTAAATACTGTAATTAGTGGTATTTTAAATGCTCTTGACGGGTTTGATGATAAAGGTGACACAATTAGATTTTTTACTGCAAATAATAAAGAAAAAATATTTGAAAATGAAGCACTAATTAATAGAATGTGTGCTAAATATGAATTTGTATATCCTACAATTGATATTTTTAGAAAGAAATTAGTTCAGTTACTTTCATATTATGAAAAATTTGATAAAGAATTATGTGAACTATTTTTAGATGAAATTAAAAATAAAAAGATTACTGTTAGACCTTTTGTAAATTATGTTATCAGATATATGTTTGATGAAAATTATTTAGATAAAATGCTTATAAATGTTGATCAATTATAATTCTTTAAGCTAAAAGAATATATTTAAACATATAATTATCATATATGTTAATGGAAACACATAAAATTGAAATCCCTAAAAGAAAACCTAATCATTTTTTTGTATACAATACACAACAAAATAAATATGATGAAATAAAATATATATCACAAAAAGAATTAGCAGATGGTTTCCGTCAAGTTATACCCAATATTCGTATTAGTAGAAAAAAAGAACTTACTATTAATAATAAAAGAAAACATTTAATAAATCATTTTAGTGTAACATTATGTTTTCTACCAGAATATTTATGGAAAAATTTAATGTATGATGGTGAAGGTTACAGAACAATTAAGGATGGTATTACTTTATATTCTATTGTAGAAACAAACCAAGATGATATAATGAAACAACTATTTATTGAAATGTCAAAAAGATTTCCTGATAAATTAATTGTTGAATATTTAGTTAAAGAATTAGATGATAGTCAATATTCAAGTTGGTTAGTAATTAGATCTAATCATTGGTTAAAAACTGGACGAAAAATTGATCCAGAATATGTTTATTAAATATAAAATTTTCATTTAAAAATATAATTAATTATATTTTTATATGACAAAAACAATTATTTTTCGAACTCGTGCAGAAAGACTTTCAATTGTTTTAGATATTGCTAAAAAATTAAGAAATTATACTTTACCAAATGGTGAAACAATTGATTTGTATCAAGACCATTATTCTTTTATTCCAGAATTAAAAGAAATATTTAATAATTATGTTAAACAAGATGATGAATTACCATTAGATTTTGCGGGAATTTTATTATTTTCTGAAATAGGTAAAGATATTGAATACTTATTACCATCTACAAATAAAAAAGAATCATTGTTTGTTATAAGAATGCAAAAAAAGAAATATTAAGTTTCTTTTTTGAAAAAAAACATAATTATCAATAAAATAATAATAATAATAATTAAAACAACTATTGATATATTTTGTATTATTGGCGATGAACATTTTTCAGGTTCAGGACATTTTATTTGTTCAGGACATGCTATTTGTGGAGGACATGCTATTTGTGGAGGACATGATGTTATTGACACATCATCAGTAAATGTTACAATACAATTTACAACAGATTTATAAACTAGAAAAATAATATTACTACCAACTGGAAATGAAAAATAATAATTTCCACCTTTATTATTTATATAAACAATACCATTGACAGGAGTATTTTTAACAAATAATGTTTTATTTTTAAGATCATTAACATTATAAAATGTTATTTCTGAGACATTTTGACTTTGAACATTATTATATAAATTTTCAAAAATATTTTCTAAATTATTATTAATTTGTATTCCTCTATTTTCGGTATTATTATTTAAATTATAATTAGCAATAAAATTAATACTTGATTTAGATGGGTATAAATTTTTAAAATATATAAAATTAATAATACCATTAAAATACATATTATCCATATTTATTGTTGATGAAGTATTATTTTTTAAACTATCAAAGATAGTCATATTGATACCATATGATGTATTAGTAGTAGATGTATTTAAAATACTACTTTTAGAAATATAATCCATTGAATCAATATATTTTTCATTAGTTGTATCATTAAATTTTAAAATTTCAATATTCATATTTAATGTAACATTTGACCCATCTGATAAGTGTAATTTATCTAATTTATCATCAAGTGTTTTATTTGATAAAAAATAATTATATAAATTATTTAAATTTGTTGACATATATTATAACTTATATAATTATTTTTTACTCAATATATATATATATCTTATTCGTGATCATTCATATAATTTTACTTTTATAACTTTTTCACCATTTCGATCGGTATTTTTGCCATAAATTAAAAATTCATTTTCTAAATCAATAGTTATTTTATCTTTAGGATCAATACTATTACACCTTTTTCTAAATGGTGATATTTTAGAATGCTACAATACATCAGCTCTTAATGAGAAAATATAAAAGAACTAATAAAACAAGAATACAATAAAAAATAAATTTTATATACTATTATGACTAATGATTTAGTTATAACAGAAAATTTCCGGCATTATTATTAATATTATAAATATTTATTTATATTTATTATGTAGTATATTATAATGAATGATATAACAAAAAAATATATAAAATACAAGTTAAAAGAATCTAATGAAAATATGAAAGAATTTTGTTTACCAAAAAAATTTAAACTACAACCACAACAAGAATTTATTCCAGAATATTTATGGGATAATAAAAATAAAGTAAAAGGTTTATTATTATATCATAATATAGGTTCCGGTAAAACATGTACAGCTATTAATATTGCTGAAAAATTTAAAAAAACTATGAATATTATGGTTATACTTCCTGCTGCATTAATAGGTAATTTTAAAGATGAATTACGATCGAAATGTCCAAATGGTGAAAATACATATATGACAGAAAATGAAATTAAACAACTAAAAGAACTACATCATTCTGATACAGAATACGATAAAATTATAAATAAGACAGATGATAGAATAAAAAAATATTATACAATATATTCTTATCATAAATTTATAGATTTGATTCAAGAAAATAAAATTAAATTAAAAAATACATTATTAATAATTGATGAGATACAAAATATGATATCAATGACTGGCACTTTTTATAAAAAATTATATGAAATTATTAATAAAACTGATGATAGTTTAAGAGTTGTTTTATTATCAGCAACACCAATGTTTGATCGTCCTGTTGAAATAGGATTAACCCTGAATTTATTAAGACCTAATAATTTATTTCCAATTGGAACAGATTTTAATAATGAATTTTTGACTACTATAAAAACAAATAATGGAATATTTTATAGAGCAATTAATTTAAAAAAATTTAAACAATTAGCTTTTGGTCTTATTTCATATTATAGGGGTGCACCACCACAAGCATATCCTGAAAAAGAATTTAAAGTTGTTAAATGTAATATGAATGATTTTCAATATAAAAGTTATCTAACATCCATGAGTACTATAACAAATAGTACTAAAGGATCTTTTAAAGATGTTGATATATTAAAACTCCCAGCTGATTTTTTTTTAGGACCGCGTATGATTTCAAACATTGCATTTCCTAATAAAAGTATTGGTGAATTAGGGTTTTCATCATTTAAAAATGATGCTTTACAATTACAAAATATAGAAAAATATTCAATAAAATTTTTAAAAATTTTTAAAAAAATTAAAAAATCAGAAGGACCTATTTTTGTATATTCAAATTTTAAAGAAATTGGTGGAATTAAATCTTTTGTAAAATTTATTGAATATCATGGATATAAAAATTATAAAATTTATGGCGAAGGTGATAAAAGATACTCAATATGGTCTGGCGATGAAACCCATAGTATGAAAGAAGAGATTAAACATGTTTTTAATAAAAAAGAAAATGAAAATGGTTCTTGTATTAAAATTATGCTAGGGTCGCCATCAATTAAAGAAGGTGTTAGTTTACTTAGAGTTGAACAAGTACATATTTTAGAACCATATTGGAATATGTCAAGAATATTACAAATTATAGGTAGAGCAATCCGTTTTTGTTCTCATAAAGATGTTTCTAAAAAAAAACAATTAGTTAAAGTTTATTTATATTTATCTACACATCCTACTGATCAAACTGTTGATGAATATATATGGTCACTAGCTAAACAAAAAAGTAAATTAATTGAACAATTTGAACATGCATTAAAAGAAGTTGCAATTGATTGTAAATTATTTCATGCTAGAAATGAATTTAAAACTGATGAAAAACAAATAAAATGTAATTAAAAATTTCTAATTAGAAAAATTAATTGTTGTAGTAAATACTAAAGGTCCTAAATTAATAGACCCATAATTAACCCATATTGTTTCTAAATTTTCTATTTTTTGTCTTAATGGTAATTTATGTATAATTTTATATTCATTATTAATAATTTTAACTAATATATATTCATACATCTGATCATTTTCTATTTCAACAGTTATTGGTTTTTTATAAACCAAATATTGTAATCTATAAAAATTATTTGTTAAATATCCACTAAAAATATAATCATCTAATTTTAAATTAATTTTTAATTCAGGGTTTTTATTTTTATTTGTTGTTGTTGGAATACTTAATAAATAATCATTTTTTTTTACTTTAGAAAAATTAACAGCATCTACTTTATTTAAAAATCCATTATTAAAAATAAATAAATCTTTATTTTTATTTTTAAAAATTTCATTATTATTTTCATCTATACCAATCCATTCAATTGTATCATTTCTAGAACTATTACAACCATAAATATAACAATTAAAATCATTTTCTATATTATAATCATTTAATAACTTTGGATTATCTACAATTTTTTCATTATTTTCAGTATTTAAAAAAGTTTCAGACTTAATAACAAAGAATAAAGTTAAAATTAAACAAATTAATATTATATTAATCATATAATAATACATATAAATTATTTATTTTAGAATATTTTCTATTATGCTTAAATTTATTATATTTTCCTTATCTTTACCAACTACAAAATTAATAATAAGTTCATATTTTGTTAATTCAAATATTATTTTTTTTGTGATAATTTTTATTATACCAATATCGTCTCCATTATATATAATTTTCCAAATATTATTATTTTTAATAAAACTAATATTTTTTGAAAGTTTATCAGTTATTTTATTAAAAAGTTTTCCTAGTTTTTTATCTTTTTCATTACAATAATCTTGAATATCATTATATTTTGTATCAAGTTCAATATCAATAGACATTTCCATAGTCGAATTAATATTTTTAATAATTTCAGTTATTTTTGTTTCTTCTTCAAATTGAAAGTCTCTTAATTTAATATAATGATTATTTAATTGTTTATTTATTTCTTTTTCCATATTTATAAAATTATCCCGAATAATATAATTTTTTTTTATTATATCATTTAGATCATTTAGATCTGTTTTTATGTTTTTTATTATCCATGGAAAACAAATGTCAGTATTTGGCATATTAATTAATTTTCTTATTATAGTTAATCCTAAATCTAATCTATTTATATCATTAGTTAAATTACTTATTGCTATAATATTATATATTTGATTATTATGTGTAAATGTATGATAGTCTAATTCTTTTAATCCTTGAATATTTGAATTAAAAGATACAAATAAACCCCATAAAATATTATTTGTTTTCATATCATTTTCCATTTTTATTAATTCGTCTTTATTTACTGTTGTATTATAATTTTTACTTTCTACCATTATTATTTTATCATCAGGTAAATAAATCCATGCATCGCCAGAATGTGGTATTGTATTTGTTTTTTTATAGGTAATATCACCATATCTTTTATTTATAATTGTTTCTAACACATTTTCAGCAAAATCACCTTTTTTTGTTGAATTACATGATATACCTATTAATTTTTCTAATGATGATTCTAATGATGATATTTTTTCATTTAATTGGGGTGATACTAAATCTTTTTTTATTTCATCTAATTTATTTATTAATTCATTATATTCTTTTTTCTCTTTAATATTTGTTTCATTAATTTGTGGATACATAATGTCATAACCTGTTTTAAATATTACATCAGATATTTTATTTAGTTCTTTTTTTTTTAGCTTAAATAATATAGGAAATATATTCTTTTTTAACTTGAGATTTATATCTATTGTTTCCATATACTTTCATATGTTATTAAAATAATTTAAAAATCAATTTTTATTTATATGTTATTATATGAATATTAGAGAAAAAATTAAAAATGAAATTATTACTTATAATAATAATAATAATAATAATATAACAGATTTTATAAAAAATTATATATTAACAGTTGAGTTTACATTTATACATAATGATCAAAAAAAAAATATGTTTAAAACATATAATTATGAAGATGTAAATTATATATTAGAGGATTTACAAAATAAAAGTATAGATGAAATACTATATGAATTAAATTATGAAAATTATGGTTTTATTAATTTAAAATATGAAATTAAAAATAATATGAAAAAATCGTATGATCAATATTTTTATTCAAGTCAAATAAATACTGACTTAAATACATTTAAAAATAAAACAATATTATGGGCTACTGAACAATTTGATCAAGCACTCTTACATATTTTTGATTATAATAGATATTTACCAAATGATTTAATTCAACCTTCTATTTATAAATTTAAATTAAAAAAAAAAATTCAATTATTAATTTCAAATAATAAAAACAATGATAATATTTTTCACCATAAATTACCCGATACATTAAAAAGTAAAATCTCTAAAATACTACACGATGAAGGTATACATAATTTTAAAGGAGAAAATAACAAATATATTTTATATATATTAGAAGAAATTAATACATTTTTACCTCCAGAATTTAAATTTGATGGTTATAAAAATAATTTTGATCAAAATGAAATCGCATTTATTAATTTTAAAGATGTTGTAGATGAAATAACAATTATAAAAAATGATTATTTAGAAGTATATAATAAAAATCAATCAAATAAATTAATAATTAAATTTCCAATTACAATAAATGATTTTATTACTAAACGTTCTCAAATTAATTTAATGTATACAGATATTTTTAATTATCCAAATAAATATCGTATGATACCTCAAACACCAATAATAATTAAATATGGAAATTCTGAAATTAATGAATGGAATTCATATGATGAACCAGATACTTACTATAAACAAAAATACTTAAAGTATAAACAAAAATACTTAAAGTATAAACGTAAATATTTACAATTTACACCCTTGAAGATTTAAAATGCTGATTATTAAAAAAATATAATTAAAACAATTTAAAGAAATAATTAGGATGATGAGTTATTAAGTTAATTCTATCTTTAATTAATTGTAATTTAATTACTAT
>JACCDI012156066.1_pt1 | contig 47487 bp, 29 predicted proteins | sample 7442791 | NCBI WGS metagenome assembly JACCDI01 (sample SAMN15323434, study PRJNA562643) | freshwater metagenome | isolation source: river surface water | place: USA:Blue River Watershed | collected 2017-08-15 | reverse complement strand
CTCTGGTGCCGATGCGATGGTCGGAGGCCAGGAGGCGCAACAACTCGAGGTCACAGAGGCATACCAGCGTGATCAGTCAAAGATCATCCCGGTGATCCTCGGCCTGGTATTCCTGGTGCTGCTCGTTCTGCTTCGTTCGTTCGTGGCGCCGGTGCTGCTCATGATCACCGTCGTCGGCTCGTTCTTCGCGAGCCTGGGCGCCGGTTGGTGGATCTTCACTAACCTGCTCGGTTATCCGGCGCTAGACCTCAGCGTTTACCTGTTCTCGTTCCTGTTCCTGGTGGCTCTAGGTGTTGACTACAACATCTTCTTGGTCACTAGAGCCCAGGAGGAGAGCGGAAAGCTGGGCTTGCGCCAGGGCATGATCAAGGCGTTGGCCTCGACGGGCGGCGTGATTACCTCTGCGGGTATTTTGCTCGCCGCGGTTTTCGCGGTGTTGGGCGTGCTGCCGCTGATCGCGCTGCTTCAGGTCGGTGTCATCGTTTGCATCGGTGTTCTGTTGGACACACTGCTGGTGCGTACGGTCATCGTTCCGGCGCTCGCGTTCATCGCTGGCGAGAAGTTCTGGTGGCCACGAAAGCCTCAGATCCACGGCTAATTTTGGCTAGACAAAGCATGAACCCCAGCGCTTCGGTGCTGGGGTTCATCGCTTAAGAGCCAACGCCTACAGGCGAACCCAAACTGTCTCGTGCGCGCGAATTGCGTCCTCGCCGCCATCTTCGGTTACCGAGCGCAGCAGAACTGAACCGTGCGGCAGCGGCAGCGCATCCGAACCAAAGTTGTGAATCACAAGTACGTCGCCGTTGCGGTAGCCAAGCGCGCGGTCGTTGGTGAACTGGGGGAGCCACTCGAACGAGCCCTCGCCCAACTTCAGTTCACGACGGATGCGCAGCGCGGACTTGTATAGCTCGAGCGTCGAACCCGTTACGCCATCCTGCTGGTCCCGCGAGTATTCGCGATAGACCTCCGGCTGGGGCAACCAGGCGGTACCGGTCGAGTTGAATCCGTTCGCGGCCCCGACGCCGGCCTCCCAAGGCAGCGGAACACGGCAGCCATCGCGACCGACGCGCTTGCCCGCGGTGCGCGCAAAGGTTGGGTCCTGGCGGAACTCCGGTGCGAGCGTCGTGTGCTCGGGCAGGCCAAGCTCCTCGCCCTGATAGAGGTACGAAGCGCCGGCGAGGCCGAGAGTGAACATGGTTGCTCCACGCGCGACGCGCAGGCCGAGCAGGCGATCCGGCTGCGGGTCGTTCGGCCCGACGCCGTCCGAGGCGGTTGGGCGACCCTTGAGCCCGCCCATTCGCGACGCGTGGCGGATCACATCGTGGTTGCTGAGCACCCAGGTCGAAGGCGCGCCCACGCCGTCGAATGCCTCGAACGACTCGTTGATGCTGTCGAACAGGTTCTGAGGTTCCCACATCGAATCGAGGAAACGGAAATTGAAGGTCTGGTGGAACTCGTCGGAACGAACCCACAGCGCCATAAACGACAGGGGCAAGACGTATGCCTCGCCGCACATCGCACGATCACCCGGGTATGAGTCAAGAATCTGGCGCCAGCGACGGAAGATCGGGTGAACCTCCTCCTGGAACCACATCGGCGGGTTTTCGCGTCCCTCGATGAAGCCGGCGCCGGCCTCGTCGACGTAGGGGTGGTCTGGCAGCCCGGCTGCCTTTGCCATCGCGTGCGGCTGATCCACACGGAAGCCATCGACCCCGCGATCGAGCCAGAAACGAAGGATGCGCTCGAACTCATCCTGAACCGCCTGGTTGGCCCAGTTGAGGTCAGGCTGAGAGGAATCAAACAGGTGGCAGTACCACTGCCCGAGCTTGCCGTCGGCCTCGGTCACGCGGGTCCACGCCGGGCCACCAAACATTGAAGCCCAGTTATTAGGCGGCAGTTCGCCATTCTCGCCGCGGCCATCCATGAAGTGGTAGTAAGCGCGCTCGGCCGAACCCGGCGCAGCGGCAATCGCACGCTTGAACCACTCGTGCTCCCACGAGGTGTGGTTCGGCACCAGGTCGATCAAGACCTTCAGGCCAAGGCGATGCGCCTCGCCGAGCATTGCATCGAAGTCGGCGAGAGTGCCGAAGAGTGGGTCAACGTCGCAATAGTCGGCCACGTCATAGCCTGCATCGAATTGCGGTGACTTATAGAAAGGGGATAGCCAGACGGCGTCGACGCCGAGTGCAGCGAGCGAACCGAGGCGCGACTTGATGCCGGTTAGGTCACCCATGCCGTCGCCGTTGGCATCCGCGAAGCTGCGGGGGTAGATCTGATAGATGGTGCCCGAGCGCCACCACTCGCCACCGGTGCGGGCCTCGTGTGCTGCTCCGCGAGTCACGTCAATCGTCATGTCTGGTCCTTAGCAAGATGCGTATTAGGCGAGTTTAGACGCGATTGTAAGCGGTTACAGTCAGGGCTCGATTTCGGTGTTTATTCGTTAAATGATTGAGGCGCGAACCCCTATGGATTCGCGCCTCGATCGACTTCGTGGTCGAGCCTGCTTGGGCTTGACTGCCTAGAGCTTGATCCAGACTGTCTGGTCGTGCTCCAGTTCGCCCTCGACGGTCAGGTCGTGCTGGGTGGTCGCGAGGACCTCGCCGGCAGGAACAACGACGGCGTCTGGGCCGAAGTTGCTCAGTACGAGCACGCCGCTGTTGACGTATGCCAGCGTGTTCTTGTCCTGGAACTCGGGAGCCCAGCGGAAGTTGCCGGCGCCAAGACCGAGCTGCTTGCGTAGCTTGAGCAGGCGCTTGTAGAGCTCGAGGGTCGAGCCGGCCACGCCTTCCTGGCGGTCGCGAGCGTAGGTTGCATAGTTAGCAGGCTGAGGCAGCCACGACTTTCCGGTGCTCGAGAAGCCGTTCGATGCGTTGACGCCCGCCTCCCACGGCAGGGTAACGCGGCAGCCATCGCGGCCGACGCGCTCGCCGTTGGTACGGAAGAAGGTTGGGTCTTCGCGGTACTGCTCCTCGAGGGTGGTGTGCTCGGGCAGGCCGAGCTCCTCACCCTGATACATGTAAGCGCCGCCGGGCAGGCCGAGCATGAAGGCCGATGCCGCGCGAGCGATGCGCTGACCCATAGCTTCGTCCGGCTGCAGGCTCTTTGGGCCGATGCCGTCGCCCTGCTTCGGCAGCTTGTCGAGCGGGTATGCCATGCGGGTTGCGTGGCGGATGACGTCGTGGTTGCTGAGCACCCAGGTCGACGGTGCGCCAACCTTGCCAAACTCAACGAGCGACTCGGTGACAACCTTCTGCAACTTCTCGCGGTCCCAAGGGGTCTCGAGGTAGCCGAAGTTGAAGGTCTGGTGGTACTCGTCGGCACGAACGTAGTTGGCCATGCGGCTGAGTGGCATGACCCATGCCTCGGCACACATTGCGCGGTCGTCGTATTCATTGAGGATGTCGCGCCAGCGGCGGATGATCTCGTGACCGCCCGACTGTCCCCAGTAAGGGTTGGCAATCTCTAGCTCCTCGAGCGTCATTTCGCTCTCAGGCTTGGCGCCACCCATCGTGGTGTCGATGACCTCGATGTCTGGCAGGCCCTCGCGCTTGATGAGGCCGTGAGCCACATCCACACGGAAACCGGCACAGCCGCGGTCGAGCCAGAAGCGCAGCACGTCGTCGAAGAAGTCGAGAACGGCCGGGTTCTTCCAGTTCAGGTCCGGCTGAGTGGAATCGAAGATGTGCAGGTACCACTGGCCGGGGGTGCCGTCGGCCTCGGTGATGCGAGTCCAAGCGTTGCCGCCGAACACAGATGGCCAGTTGTTTGGAGGCAGCTCGCCGTTGACGCCCTTGCCGTCCTTAAAGATGTACATCTCGCGCTCGGGTGAACCCGGCTTGGCTGCCAGCGCCGCCTGGAAAAGCTTGTGCTCTGACGAGGTGTGGTTTGGCACGAGGTCGACGATGATCTTGATGCCGAGCTTCTTGGCCTCGGCGAGCATGTGGTCGAAGTCGGCGAGGGTGCCGAACAGCGGATCGATGTCGCAGTAATCGGCCACGTCGTAGCCGGCGTCCTTCTGCGGTGAGCGCATGAAAGGCGAGAACCAGATGGCGTCGATGCCCAGTTCTGCCAGTTTCGGCAGTCTCTGGGTTACGCCCATCAGGTCGCCCATACCGTCGCCGTTGCCATCGGCAAAGCTGCGCGGGTAGATCTGGTAGATGACGCTCGAGCGCCACCACTCAGGGTTTTCGGGGGTCTGGAAAATCAGTTCTGAATTCGACACGAGCAAAACTGTACACTCCGATTTCGAGCAATGAATCAGTAAGCGTTTCCAGTTTTCATAACAAATTTGGGAAGCCTATTTCGGTGGTAAACCCAGCCCCACTTTGTTGCCGAATTCCACAAAAGACGCGGATATTCGGGGTAAATGGCCGGTTAACGCAGCATTTTGTTGTCGTGACCAAATGGTTATCTAAAAAAAGTGCGCCCAATTTGTCTGCAAGCGCTTACAGGGGGTTTATTTGTGGGGACTTGATTGCAAGTCCTTCATCTACTACGTAGTTCGAAAGGTTACAAATGAAGATCCGCAAGAGCAGCGTCGCAGCTGCAGTTGCGACCGTAGCTGCCGGTGCCATGCTTGCCATGAGCACCCCTGCCTACGCTGCAACTACCATCACCATCTGGGCAGACGACATGGTCGCCAAGTCGCTGACCACCGTTCTAAAGTCGTACGAGAAGGCCAACAACGTTAAGGTCAACGTAGTCATCAAGGACTTCGGCAAGCTCCGCGACCTGTTCATCACCGCTTCGGGTGCAGGCAACGCTCCTGACATCATGGCTGGCGCACACGACTGGACCGGCAAGCTTGTCGCTTCGGGTTCGGTTGCACCAATCAGCCTCGGTACCGCAAAGGCTCAGCTCACTGCTCCTGCAGTCGCAGCATTCCTCTTCCAGGGCAAGAACTACGGTGTGCCAATGGCAACCGAGAACATCGCTGTCCTCCGCAACGTGAAGGCTGCTCCTACCGCAGCTAAGACCTGGGCTGAAATGGTCAAGAACGGTGTTGAGATCGGCTTCGACGCAACCGGTGGCGACCCATACCACTTCTACCCACTGCAGTCGTCGTTCGGTGCTCCAGTATTCACCTGGAACAACGGTTGGACCACCAAGCTCGGCATGGGTGGCGCAAACGGTGCTAACTTCGCCAACTTCCTCGCTGACAACAAGAACAACCTGAAGGCCGGCATCGGCTGGGACGACCTGATCTGCAACCTTGCTACCGGCAAGAAGGCATACTGGATCACCGGCCCATGGGCAACCAACTCGATCCGTGACGGCGTCAAGGGCAAGTGTGAAGGCCTCGGCACCACTGGCTACGCAATTGACTCGTTCCCATCAGCTGGTGGCTACCAGGCAAAGCAGTTCCTCGGTGCTCGTGGTTTCTACCTGAGCGCAAAGTCGAAGAACAAGGTTGCTGCTACCAAGCTGCTCACCACCTTCCTCACCTCGAAGACCGTTCAGACCCAGATCTACAAGGACGGCGGACGTATCCCAGCTAACAAGGCTTCGATCGCTGCTGCAGGTTCGGACAAGAACATCAAGGGCTTCGCTACTGCAGGTCTGACCGCTGTTCCAATGCCAAACATCGTGGCCATGGACTCGGTCTGGGACAAGTGGGGCAAGACTGAGGCTGCCATCGTAACTGGCAAGTCGAAGGACCCTGAGGCCGACTGGGCTTCGATGGTCGCTGCTATCCAGAAGATCGTTGACGCTGGTTAATAGCTAGCTAAATCAACTAGGACCGGGACCCTGGCTTACCGGGGTCCCGGTTCTCTTTTCAAAAAGTTCCATCGGTCACTGACCTAAGGTTTCAGTAGGCCACAAAGTTTTAAACTGCCAGACGAAGGGTGCAACACGTGAAAGCAGAAAAGCAAACCGCCGAGATGAAGCAGCTCGACCGCATCAAGCGCAAGAGCATCAAGAGCCTCTACGACGGCGGCACTCCAAGCCTTCGCGGCACCATCATCAAAATCGTGGCCCTCGGCCTGGTCGACGCACTCGCGGTATTCACCGCATTCCTCTTGCTGCCAAAGCAGCAGTACCTGGGCATGGCTGGCGTATTGCTAACCGCCCTGATCGTCAGCTTCCTTTACCTGCGCCGCGGTGGCCTGCCAGCCAAGTACCTGACCCCTGGTCTGTTGTTCTTGCTCGTGTTCCAGGTTTACGTCGTGGTTTTCTCGGGTTACATCTCGTTCACAAACTTCGGCTCGATGCACAACTCCGACCGCGCGTCGGCAGTCAACGCCATCAGCCTCGCCTCATACAACCAGGTCGACTCAGATCTCGATGGCTACCAGGACGCCGGTGTCGACAACAACAACGACGGTGTCGCTGACTACACCGACGCAAGCGGCAACCTAATCGTCGATGACTCAGGTAACCCTGCCGGTCCAGACGTGAACGGCCTAGCACCTGCCAGTGCGGTCAAGACCCCGTTCTATTCGGTCGTCGTCGTCAAGGACGCGGCTGGCGCATACGGCTACCTTGCCACCGAAACCACAATCGACGCGGTTAGCGGCGAGTACACCTTCGGCAAGGTATACGTGGGCACGAGCTCGAAGCCTCTCGAAGAGGTAACCAACGCGAGCGACTCAACCGGCGACGGAGTAGCCGACACCCTTGAGGGCTACACGACCCTTACCGACGACCAGGTCAACAAGGCACAGACAACCGTCTTCGCGCTCAAGGTTTACATGGCCGACGACTCATCTGTCTTCATTCGCTCGGACGACGCCATCTCGGCGTTCCCGAACAAGTTCACGCTGGTCTACGACAAGACGGCCGAGACCTTCACCCGAGTCTCTGACGGCGCCGTCTTCAAGCCAAGCGCCGACGGTTTCTTCCACGTGAATGGCGACGTCAAGGCCGAGAAGATCGACATCGGTTGGGTCGAGGTAATCGGCACCGACAACTACACGAAGATCTTTGCCGATGAGCGACTCCGTGGACCACTGCTCAAGATCATCTCGTGGACCTTCATTTTTGCTATCGGCTCGGTCGTCTCGACCTTCATCGTCGGTCTCGCTCTGGCCCTGCTCTTCAACCGCGAAGACATGCGCGGCAAAAAGGTCTATCGCGCACTGATGATCCTGCCTTACGCGTTCCCTGCCTTCCTCTCGGCATACGTCTGGAAGGGTCTGTTCAACACCGAGAACGGCTTTATCAACAATGTCATTCTTGGTGGCGCGAACATTCCTTGGCTCACCGAGGAAGGCCCGGCTCGCATCGCAGTGCTGCTGGCCAACCTATGGCTGGGCTTCCCTTACATGTTCCTGATTTCGACCGGTGCGCTTCAGGCAATTCCGGCCGAGCTAACCGAATCGGCAACTATCGACGGCGCTACCCCTTGGCAGCAGATGCGTCTGATCAAGTTCCCGCTGTTGATGATTACCCTGGCCCCGCTGCTCGTGGCATCGTTCGCCTTCAACTTCAACAACTTCACGCTGATCTACCTGTTGACGCAGGGCGGCCCGACCGATATCTCGGCCGGCGACCTAGATGCCGGTGGAACAGACATCCTGATCACCTTCGTTTACAAGATTGCGTTCTCGACGGGTCACGGTCGTGACTATGGTCTAGCTAGCGCCTTCTCGGTACTTATCTTCCTGTTCGTAGGAACGATCTCGTACCTCAGCTTCCGTCGTACTCGTGCATTGGAGGACATCGCATAATGAGCACCGCAGAAATTCAAACCCCATTGCGTGACAAGAAGAAGCGCAAGACTCCACTGCAGTGGTTGCTGACGCTGGGTTGGCGCCACCTAATCGGAATACTCGTAATTGTTTACGCAGTGTTCCCGATTCTGTACATCCTCTCGGTCTCGTTCGTCAAGAACTCGTCCGTCGATGGTCAGACAGGACTATTCCAGTCGTTTGACCTGGTGAACTACATTGCGCTGTTCCAGGATCCAAACCGTCCGTTCGGCTTGTGGTACATCAACACGATGGTCATCGGCATCACTACCGCACTCGGTTCGGTGTTCCTCTCAACCCTCGCCGCGTACTCGTTCTCGCGCTTCCGCTTCCGTGGTCGTCGTGCGGGTCTGATGTCGTTGATCTTGATCCAGATGTTCCCATCGGTTCTAGGTCTCGTGGCGATCTTCACCATCCTGAGTGAGGTTGGCAAGGTGTTCCCGGTTCTCGGTCTGTCGAGCTCGCTCGGTCTGATCATGGCCTACATGGGCGGCTCGCTCGGCACCGGAACCTACCTGATGTATGGCTTCTTCAACACCGTTCCTAAGGAGCTCGACGAGGCAGCAAAGATCGACGGTGCAACCCACACCCAGATCTTCTACACCATCATCCTTCCGCTCGTCACCCCGATCCTCGCGGTCAACGTGCTGCTGTCATTCATCGGCATCACCAGCGACTTCGTTCTGGCATCGGTAGTGCTCAGCACCCCTGAATCGCTCACCCTCGCGGTGGGTCTGCAGCAGTTCGTTTCTGACCCATTCTCGAAGGACTGGGCAATGTTCTGTGCCGGCGCAATTCTGTCGGCAATCCCGGTTGTTGCACTGTTCCTCTACCTGCAGAAGTACATCGTCAGCGGTCTTACCGGTGGCGCCGTAAAGGGTTAGTAACGGTAAACGCTTACACAAAATCGAGGGGCATACACTTGCTGTATGTCCCTCGATTTGTCTTTGCAGCCGCACCACGACGGCTCGGTTCTTTACATTCCAAACCAGAAGCCGAAGCTGCTTGAAAAGGTCAAAGTACGCGTTCGCGTTCACCCGAAGTTCGAGGCCAAGATTGGCAAACTCGCTAAGGTAATCGTTCGTCAGAGCGAGAACGGCGAGGCCTTCCTGCAGGCACCCGCCAAGCTGCTTAAGACCAAGGACGGCTGGCTCTGGTTCGAGGCCGAGCTAACCATGTACAACCCGTCGATCTTCTACCGGTGGTGCTTTGTCACCGAGAATGACGACGTCTTCTGGCTCAACACTCTGGGCTGGAGCGACATGGAGCAGCCAGACATCAACGACTTCAGAATCAACGTCTGGTCATCTGGTCCAACCTGGGGTCCTGGCACCATCATGTATCAGATCTTCCCCGACCGCTTCGCGCGCTCGAAGCATGCCGACAAGCACAGACTGCCAGACTGGGCCGTACCTAAGGCCTGGGGCGACGAGGTCACGGGTCAGGGTTACCCAACCAGCGAACAGTTCTTCGGCGGCGACATCTGGGGCATCATCGAGCATCTCGACCACCTCAAGAAGCTCGGTGTCACGATGTTGTACCTCACCCCGTTCTTCCCTGCGGGTTCGAACCATCGCTACGACGCATCCTCGTTCACCAAGGTTGACCCGCTGCTCGGCGGCGACAAGGCGCTCATCGCGCTGGTCGAGGCGGCCCACAAGAAGGGCTTCAAGGTCATCGGCGACCTGACCTCGAATCACTCGGGCGACAAGCACGAATGGTTCACCGCGGCGTTCAAGAACCCGAAGGCGCCCGAGAGCGACTTCTACTACTTCACCGACAAGAACACCAAGTACGAGTCCTGGTGGGGCGTGCCAAGCCTGCCGAAGTTCAACTGGAACTCGCAGGAGCTACGCAAGCGCTTCATTCAGGGCAAGACCTCTGTGGTTGCAAAGTGGCTCAAGGCTCCTTACAACCTGGATGGCTGGCGCATCGACGTCGCCAACATGACCGGCCGCATCTGGGACCAGGACATGTCAAAGGAGGTCGCGCGCATCGTTCGCGAGACCATGCACGACATCAACGAGGACACGATCCTGCTGGGTGAATACACCGGTGACCCATCGTTCGAGGTTCAGGGCGACGGCTGGCAAGGCGCAATGACGTATGCCAACTTCACCAAGCCGCTTTGGCGCTGGATGGCTAACCCGCAGAACAAGGGTTTCATCACCTACATGGGAATCGGCGCGCGCACGCTCGACGGCATGCAATTCGTCGAGACCCACAAGCGCTTCATCGCGAGCTTCCCTTGGCACGTTCGTCAGCACAACATGAACGCGCTCGACACCCACGACATCCCGCGCTTCAAGACCTTCACCCGCAAGGGTGCACAGCGAGTCGGTGCCGGCCTGCAGTTCACCTTCCCAGGTATTCCGGTGGTCTGGGCTGGCGACGAATTCGGCCTAGACGGCTTCAACGGCGAGAACTCGCGCACACCACTTCCATGGAACAACGAGCGCCCGCACGACACCGCCATGATCGAGACCTACGCCCAGCTGGCCGCGATTCGCAAGTCGAACCCGGCTCTGGTCGATGGCGCGATGCGCTTCCTGTATGCCTCGAAGGAGGCCATCGTGTTCGTGCGCGAGCACAAGAAGCAGTCGGTTTTGGTTTGTGCAACCCGCGGCAAAGACGACGAGATCGCGTTTGACGCATCCTCGGTCTTTGGCTTGAAGGATGCCGTGAACCTGTTCGGCGGCGGCAAACTCAAGGTCGGCAAGAACAAGGTTTCGCTGCCGGGCGACAAGATGTCGATCAACATCTGGAGTTTGCCAGCGGCTAAGTAGTCGTGCTAATCTTCTCGGGTTGCTTTTTTCGTTTACGAAGAGAGCTTCGCCCTGATAGCTCAGTGGTAGAGCACTTCCATGGTAAGGAAGGGGTCGCGAGTTCAATCCTCGCTCGGGGCTCGAAGTGGGCCTAGCGCCCACTTTTTTGTATCGCGGCTGGGTAGCTCAGTTGGTTAGAGCACACGACTCATAATCGTGGGGTCGCGGGTTCAAGTCCCGCTCCAGCTACTCGAATCGATCGGGGGATCTTCGTGCCGAGCATTTATAGATCTTGTATTGAATTGCAGCCATGTTGGAAACATTTTTGGCTGCGGAATTCACCCAATTGGATCCGGTTTTAATGCTGTTGTCCCAGGTGGACGTCTGACCATCGCACCCCTTTACGGCAACGTCCTCACACAGTCGGGAACTTACCATTATTCGTTCACGGGACGAGTGGGGGCGGATTTCAACTTCCCAGTGACCGTAGCCTCTGCGGCCACGGCGCCATTTGCCTGCGTAGCGGCTACTCAAATTTGTAAATTTTACTGAGAATCGAGAATCGTGCTGCACCTCAGGCTCGACGCCAACGGCTGGAGTTGTCTTGTGGCGCTAGCCTTGCAGCCCAAACACGCGAGGGCTGTAGTTAATGGTCTCGAAGAACTACGAACACGCTACGGTGCGGCCGATGCCGCAGTGATTTTGGCCGAAATGCACGCGTACCTCATCGAGTTTGGCGTAACCCATCCCGTTGAACCTTATTGGGAGGTCGCAATCCCAGCGGGGCGCACGCTCGATGAGCTTCTGCAACATGCAGCATCCGCTCCGATGAACTACCCGCCCAATTCGACACGGCAGGATTTCGAAATCCTCAAGAGTTGGATGGAGCGGTTCTACCTCGGGTTCGTTTAACCTGCTTAACTAGAGCCGTGGTAAATCCAAACGTGCAGGGCAAGACTTATCCCGCAACCGCGCCTTATCTGGTCGGTCGCGAGAAGATCCGCGAATTCGCCCACGCGGTCAAATCAACCTCTCCCGTGAACCTCGACGTGTTCGCGGCTCAGGCCGCCGGCTACGCCGACATCATCGCCCCGCCGACCTTCGCTGTCGTGATTCAGGAGCGTTCGCTCGCGACCGTTCTCGGTGACCCAGAGGCAGACATCGACTTCTCGCGCGTGGTACACGGCGACCAGCGCTTCGTGCACGCCCGTCCGATCGTGGCAGGCGACGAACTCACCAGCGAGCTGACCGTTGCATCGGTCAAGTCGCTCGGCGGACACTCGATGGTCACCTTCGAAACCAACATCTTCGACGCCGGCAAGGCCCTGGTCTGCACGGCGATCTCGACCCTGGTTGTGCGAGGTGACGAGTAATGGCTCACATCGACATCACCTCGCTCGAGGTTGGGCAGCAGATCGGCGCATCCGAGTTCCTGCTCACCCGTGATTCGCTGGTTCGCTACGCAGGCGCATCTGGTGACTTCAACCCGATTCACTACCGTGACGACTTCGCCAAGTCGGTCGGCCTCGAGGGCGTTCTTGCTCACGGCATGCTGACCATGGGTGCAGCAGTTCAGGTTGCGGTCGACTGGGTCGGCGATGCCGGCCGCGTGATCGACTACGGAGTGCGCTTCACCAAGCCGGTCTGGGTCGATGCCGCCGATGGCGCTGTCTTGGTCGTAGTTGGCAAGATTGGCCAGATCGACACCGAAAACGGCACCGTGCGGGTCGACCTCACCGCCACTTTTAACGAAACTGGCGTTTTGGGCAAGGCGCAGGCTTGGGTACGCCTCTAAGCGAACTGACCACTATCGGCGTTGGCGGCCTGCCCGCCGAACTGGTGGAGTGCCGTTCGCGCGACGATCTCGTTGAGAACGCACTTGCCGTTTGGCGCAGTGGTGACGACTGGTTGATCCTCGGCGGCGGCAGCAACGTTGTAGTCGCCGATGAGGTACCCGACCTCCGGGTGATACACGTCGCAAACAAAGGCATCGAGAAGCTTGGCGATGGCCACGTGCGCGTTCAGGCCGGCGAAAACTGGGACGACCTGGTCGAGTTGGCGGTCAACAGCGGTTGGGGTGGCATCGAGTCGCTAAGCGGCATTCCGGGCACGGTAGGTGCCGCACCGATTCAAAACATCGGCGCATACGGCCAAGAGGTTTCGGCCGTCATAACGCGCGTCGAGTTTGTCGACTATCTGACGCGCGAGACGGTGATCTTGAGTCGCGACGAGATGAAGTTTGGCTATCGCGACAGCATCTTCAAGCGCGGTCGGCTGGGGTTGATCACCTGGGTCGAGTTCCAGTTTGTCACCGACCTACCGGCGGGCAGTACGGCCCTGATGAAGCAGCGTCGCCAAGAGGTTCTCGAGCAGCGCGCGGCCAAGGGCATGGTTTTGAACCCCGAGGATGCCGACACCCGCAGCTGCGGAAGTTTCTTCATGAACCCGATCGTGCCGGCTCGCGTGGCACGCACTCTGCCGTTCGAGGCACCGCGCTGGGATACGGAGGCCGACGACGGAGAGACCGTAAAGCTCTCGGCCGCCTGGTTGATCGAGAACGCGGGCATCCCCAAGGGCTTCCGGATCGCTGGCTCGGGCGCCGGCATTTCGACCAAACACTGCCTCGCCATTACCAATCGCGGGGGAGCGACCGCCGCGGATGTGCTTCAGCTCAAGACCTACGTCCAGGAACGGGTCGCCAACCGCTGGGGCATCCAGTTGCGCCCCGAGGCCAACCTGATCGGCTTCGAAGCCGAACTCGACTAGAGCCAACGAGACTCGTGCAAATGCGAAAAGACCCCGTTGTGCGGGGTCTTTTCTTTTGCGGGAAACGCTTTAGCCAAACAGCTTCTGCAGGCGCTGGATGCCCTCGAGCAGTGGGGCATCGCCAAGCGCATACGACAAGCGAACGTAGCCCGATGGGCCGAACGCCTCACCAGGAACCAGCGCAACCTCTGCCTCATCGAGGATGAAGTCGCAAAGCTCGAGCGAAGTGTTGATCTGCTTGCCGTTCCACTCGCGACCTAGAAGCGCGGTTACGTCTGAGTAGACGTAGAAAGCACCCTGCGGGGTTGGGGCGAGCCAGCCAGGAATCTTGTTCAGCTCAGCGACGGCTAGCTGGCGGCGGCGGTCGAAGGCGTCGCGCATCGCGAGCACCTCATCCTGTGGCCCGGTGAGTGCGGCCAAGGCGGCGCGCTGCGAGATGTTAGAGACGTTCGACGAAAGGTGCGACTGCAGGTTGCCTGCCGCCTTCATAGCGTCGAGCGGGCCGGCCATCCAACCCAAGCGCCAGCCGGTCATCGCATACGACTTGGCAACGCCATTGACAAGGATGGTGCGGTCGGCAAGCTCAGGAACGGCCTCGGTGATCGAAACCGCGCGGTTACCGCCGTAAACCAGGTTCTGGTAGATCTCGTCGGTGATGACCCACATGCCGTTTTCGTATGCCCAGCGGCCAATCGCCTCGACCTGCTCGCGCGAGTAGACCGAACCGGTCGGGTTCGAAGGCGAGCAGAACAGCAAGACCTTGCTGCGTGGGGTGCGAGCGGCCTCGAGCTGTTCAACGGTCACCATGTAGTTCTGGTCTGAACCGGCAAAAACAGGAACGGTCTTGCCGCCGGCAAGCGCGATGGCCTCTGGGTAGGTGGTCCAGTACGGCGCTGGCAGCAGCACCTCGTCGCCCGGGTCGAGCAGGGTCGCGAAGGCCTGGTAGACGGCCTGCTTGCCGCCGTTGGTAACGACAACCTGGGCTGCCGAGATCTCGGTGCCCGAATCCTGCTTCGTCTTCGCCGCAATAGCCTCGCGCAAATCTGGCAGGCCGATCGCTGGGGTGTAGCGGTGGTTCTTTGGGTCGCGAACCGCGGCAACCGCAGCCTCGACGATGTGAGCGGGGGTCGCAAAGTCTGGCTCGCCCGCTGCGTAGCTGATCACCGGACGACCGGCGGCCTGCAACGACTTGGCCTTTGCGTCAACCTTCAGGGTTGCCGATTCGGCGATCGAACCAATGCGCTTTGAGATACGTGGGAATTCAGTCACGGGTTCAAGAATACCGAAGCGGGTCGACGCGAGTCGGATGGCGACCGCCCTGAGGTATGAACGAGCGGGCACGGAGGCATGAAAGCGCGGGCACGGATGGCCGCATCCGCTCGACTGCCCTTTGCATTTCAGCGCCTCGCCTTGTAAACTCCTAGGAGGTAGTTTGACAACTTCCGGAGCCTAATCTGGCAAAGCATCCAATCTAGAAATCCAATCTAGAAGTGTGTCTGCTGGACGTGGCTTTTGAAACGGTCTACTAGCTGCAGAGGGCAGTGGCGCAATTGGTAGCGCAACGGTCTCCAAAACCGTCGGTTGCAGGTTCGAGTCCTGTCTGCCCTGCAAAAAGATTTGCACTTAGTTGCGAAAGAAGAAAAGGAAGCATCGATGTCTGAAGAACTCGAGAACGCCTCAGAGGATCTGGTCGAGCAGGCCAAGGCCGACAAGGCTGCCAAGCGCGGCTTCATCGGTCGAACCACCCTTTTCTTCAAGCAGGTAGTGCTTGAACTCGCGAAGGTCACCCGCCCAACCTGGGCCGAGCTTCGCAACTACACCGGTGTCGTATTGGCATTCGTTGCAGTGGTCATGGTCATCATTTACGGCCTTGACTGGTTGTTCTTCCAGGGAGTGAACTTTGCGTTCAACCCAGGAGACGTAACCGTCAACTAACGGCAACGCAGCGTAACCAAACCGAACGAAGAGGAACATCAAGTGAGTGAAAACGAGCGCGAACTAGAGGACATGGTCCAGGACCTGGCCGCAGACGAGGTTATTGCCGAGGCTGACGCCGACCTTGCCGACCTGGCACTCGATGCCGCCGAGGTTGCTCGCGAGGACCACGAGGTTGCCGAGGCAATCGAAGAGGCCGCCGAGGTTGAGGCTGCAATCGCAGACGAGATCGAAGAGGGCGCACCTGTCGACCCTTACCGCGAGTTCAAAGAGAACCTGCGCAAGCTTCCAGGCAAGTGGTACATCGTCCACAGCTACGCGGGCTACGAGAAGCGCGTCAAGCAGAACATCGAGAACCGCAAGCTCACCATCGAGGGTGGCGACTCAATCTTTGAGGTCGAGGTTCCGATGGAAGACACCATCGAGATCAAGAACGGTCAGCGCAAGCTGGTCACCAAGGTTCGTATCCCTGGCTACGTTCTAGTTCGCATGGACATGAACGAAGACTCATGGTCGCTCGTTCGCCACACCCCTGCGGTTACCGGCTTCGTCGGCAACTCGCAGAACCCAACCCCGCTTCGTGCAGACGAGGCCTTCAACATGCTCAAGAGCACGTTCGAACTGCCAGAAGAGGCAGAGGCAAAGGCCGCGATCAAGGGCGTTGCAGTCAAGGGCAAGTCGAAGGCTGTTCCAGTCATCGTCAACTACAAGCTTGGCGAGAGCATCATGATCAAGGACGGCTCGTTCGCCGGCCTGCCAGGCACCATCAGCGAAATCAAGCCAGAGAGCGGCAAGCTCACTGTTCTCGTCTCGCTGTTCGAGCGTGAAACCCCGGTCGAGCTCGGTTTCGAGCAGGTCGCGGCTCTCGTCTAACCAAAGTTTTTTAGAGTTCCATAACAAACCAAAGGAATAACAAATGGCACCGAAGAAAAAGATCACCGGCATGATCAAGCTTCAGATCAATGCAGGCGCTGCTAACCCAGCTCCTCCTATTGGTCCAGCTCTTGGTCAGCACGGTGTGAACATCATGGAGTTCTGCACCGCGTACAACAACGCAACCGCAGACCAGAAGGGCAACGTCGTACCGGTTGAAATCACCGTTTACGAAGACCGCTCGTTCACCTTCGTTCTGAAGACCCCACCAGCAGCTGAGCTCATCAAGAAGGCAGCCGGTGTTCAGAAGGGTTCGTCGACTCCTCACACCGTGAAGGTCGCGCAGCTCTCGAAGGACGCTCTCTACAAGATCGCTGAGCAGAAGATGTCAGACCTCAACGCAAACGACGTCGACGCTGCTGCAAAGATCATCGCCGGTACTGCCCGCAGCATGGGCATCACCGTAGAGGCATAACAAAAACCAAAAGTAGTAGTGGGAGTGCCGCGCGCGGCACGTCGACCACAACTGTGACCAAAGAAAAGGAATAACAGCATGGCAAAGCGCTCAAAGGCATACAACGCCGCAGCAGCTCTCATCCAGGAGGGCAAGCTCTACACCCCAGCCGAGGCCGTAACTCTCATCAAGGAGACCGGTTCGAAGAAGTTCGACTCAACCGTTGAGGTTGCTTTGAAGCTCGGTGTCGACCCTCGTAAGGCCGACCAGATGATCCGTGGCACCGTATCGCTGCCAAACGGAACTGGTAAGACCGCCCGAGTCATCGTCTTTGCAACCGGTGCCGCAGCTGACGCTGCAGTTGCAGCAGGCGCTGACGAGGTTGGTGGCGACGAGCTCATCGAGAAGGTTGCTGCAGGCTGGACCGACTTCGACTCGGCAGTATCGACCCCAGAACTCATGGGCAAGGTCGGTCGCCTCGGTAAGGTCCTCGGACCTCGTAACCTGATGCCAAACCCTAAGACCGGAACCGTTACCCCTGACGTAGCTAAGGCAGTTACCGACATCAAGGGCGGAAAGATCGAGTTCCGTGTCGACAAGCAGGCCAACCTGCACTTCATCATCGGCAAGGTCTCGTTCACCAAGGAGCAGCTCGGCGAGAACCTCGCAGCAGCTCTCGACGAGGTCATGCGTTTGAAGCCTTCGAGCTCGAAGGGCCGTTACATGATCAAGGGTGCCGTTTCGACCACCTTCGGTCCTGGTATCCCACTGGACACCAACGTAACCAAGGTCGAGTTCTAAGAATTCACTAAGCCTCAAATGGCGAAGGGATCGGGTCTATTGACCCGGTCCCTTTGTCATCCTTAAACTCTTTTCGCTCGGTTCAACGAGTCCTATCGAAAGGCGGGATATTGCCACAGCACGCGTTTGGCGCAGCCACACTTCTAGACACCAAGGACCCAATGGGTCTGCGTTCCTCGGCACCTCTGCTGGATGCCTGGATCAGAGACATGGAGACCGATCGGTCACCGTTTCAGATCCCTGGCCACAAGGGACGCACGGATCTAACCGGCGCAATCGTAGATGGCGATATTCCCGTACTCCCCGGCAATCACCCGCACCGCATCTCGCCTAGCCTCATCCTTGAGGCCGAGCGCATCGCGGCCAACCTCTGGGGTGCCGACCTCTGCCGCTTTGGCGTAAACGGCTCCTCGGGTTCGAACCACGCAGCTGTCATGGCTGTTGCTGGCCCTGGCGACAAGGTGATCGTCTCGCGCACGCTGCACAAGTCGGTTCTGGTTGGCATGGTGTACTCGGGCGTGATCCCGATCTGGATCCGCCCAGAGATCAACCCGGCCACCGGTCTGCCGGAATACCTGCCATCGAGCCGCCTGGCCGAGGTGCTCAAGCAGCACCCGGACGCCAAGGCCGTGCTGATCGGCGAGCCCTCATACGTCGGCACAATGTCGAATATTCCGCGCCTGGCTGCCGTCACGCACGAGTACGGCATCCCGCTAGTGGTCGACGCAGCCTGGGCGGCTCACTACGGCTTCCACGAGGCGCTACCGAACCACCCAATGGCCGAAGGTGCCGACATCGTCGTGACCTCGGCACACAAGACCCTACCGAGCTACTCGCAGGCATCCTTCGTGCTGGTCAAGGGCGACTACGTCGACCTGCCGCGCTTCAACAAGATGTTCGACTCGACCCAGACCACCTCGATGTCTGGCCGCATCCTCGCATCGATCGATGCAGCAAGAGCATTGCTCGAGCGTCACGGTGAGGAATTGATTGGTCCGGTAATCGAAGCCACCGCACGCGGCCGTTCAGCCCTGCGCGAGGCCGGCATCGACGTAATCGACGGCGAGTACATCGATCCACTTAAGATGGTCATCCTTCTCAGCAAGATTGGCTCCGATGGGAACGCCGTCGAGGCCGACCTGCTGGCGGCCAACATCGACGTCGAGATGGCCAACCGCGACATGATCATTCCTATGATCACCTTTGCCGACACCCCCGACCGAATCGACGACCTGATTCGCCGAATCATCAAGTCGGTCAATAACCACCGCGGTGAGCTTCGCCCCATTTCTACCGCGGCAGCCTTCTCGATCGAACCAGACGTGGTGGTATCACCGCGCGAGGCGTTCTTCTCGAGCTATGAGGTTGTCGCCGCCGCACAGGCCGTCGGCCGCGTCAGCGCCGAGATGATCTGCCCGTACCCACCAGGTGTTCCTGTGCTAAGCCCAGGTGAGCGCATCACGCAGGCGGCCTTGGACGCACTGTTCGCGGCTCGCGACAGCGGTGTGCGCATCGCCTTTGTGGCAGATCCCACTTTGGCTACGCTCAAAGTTTTGCCAGACTAGAACAATGTTCAGCAGACAAATCGTCGTCGTCGAGAACGAAGCACTTCTTCGCGACCTACTAGCCAAAGCACTCGAGCACGAGGGCTTCTCGGTTACCACCGCAGCGAATGCTTCGGATGCGCGTCGCGCGATTGCAGCCGTCGATCCCGACGCTCTTGTCGTTGACATCGAACTCGGCCCTGGCCCAAGCGGTTTCGACCTGGTCGAATCGCTCGAGAGCGAAGACGCCGACCTCGCCATCGTCTTTTTGACCAACCTGCCAGACCCTCGCTTCGCCGGTCGCGACGGTCTAGCCGTGCGCAAGAACATCGGTTACCTGCGCAAGTCGCAGTTGATCGACTCGGGTGAACTCGTCTCGACGCTCGAGGCCGTGCTCAAGGAGCGCGCGTCTTCGGAGCACCGCCACGACCTGGCGGCGGGCCGCCCGCTGGGCAACCTATCGCGCAAGCAGATCGGTGTGCTCAAGATGGTCTCTGAGGGAATGACCAACTCGCAGATTGCCGAATACCGTGGCACCACCATTCGTGCCGTTGAGGGCATCATCAGCCGCATTTTCGATGGCCTTGGCATCAACCCGACCGCCGAGGGCAACGCACGCGTCGAGGCGAGCCGTCGCTACCTGCAGGCGACTGCCCAAGATCAGTTCTCGATTCAGTAAGCGCATGTCGCAAGCCGATTTCGCCGTAGCGAGCGCGCCGGGCAGCCGCGTTAACGCCCGCCGGCTCTATGGCGGCATCGGTTCGAGTCAAGGTTTCAATCGCTACGGCATCATTCTTTACGCGGTGCCGGGCTTTCTCAGCACAATGCTGTTCGACCGCGGCCGTTTCGGCGGTGACTGGCAGCTATGGCTGGCAATGGCTTTGGCGGGCTACCTGTCGGCCGTGTTCTTCTATGTGCTCGGCGCACTGGTTTATCGCCGCCTGCTCCCTCGCATTGGTGAGCGTCCGCTAGCCGTTCAGTTGTATTTCGGATTCATCGGCCTGGTGCGCGCATACGTCATCTTCGGCCTCGGCACGCTTTGGCAAATCATTCCGCCATCAGACTGGCTGTTCCGCTTGCTGGGCGGCCCGATCTTCACGGGTGTGACTCTGGGCATTGGCGTAATTCTGGGAATCAACTTCTCGCGAAGCGCTGACGAGAGCCAGCGCCTAAACGAGGAGCGTCTGCGTCTGCGCGAACTTCAGGCGAGCATGCAGCAGCGAATCGCAACCCAGCGGGCCGAGCTCATCGGACGCGTGCGCGGAATCCTGGCTCCAGCCTTGGCCTCGCTGCGTTCACAGCTTTCAGATGCAGGACAATCGCGCGAGCTGATTGCCACAATCACGAGCACGGTCGATGAGGTTGTTCGGCCACTCAGCCACAGCATCGCCGCCGCCGATGCCGACGTGGATGTAGTCAAGATCGCCGGCACCAAGAGGGTCTGGTCAATCAGCCTCTGGCATCCTGTGCTGCTTCGTCGCCTGATTCTGCCTCAATTGGGCGCGATCCTCATCACTTTGTCGACTCTGCCAGCGGCTGTCGCGCTGCGCCCAGGTCCTAGCGGTTTTACGACGGCAGCCGTCGAGGGCATCACAACCTTCTTGGCATTGCATGTGGTTCGTTTTGCGACCTATCGCGTTCGTCTGCCTATCGCTATTGGTGGGCTCATCACCGCATTGCTATTCGCGGCTAACCAGTTTCTAGTTCTCTTGGTCTTGCGCGAGCTAGGCATGCCGCCAACCGATGGCCAAGGTCGCGACCTGGTGATCTTCGGCCTTGTTTTTGGGGCATTCTTCGCGGTCGGTCAGTCGGTTCAATCGGCACGTGGCATCGCAGTTCAAGAGCTCGGCGAAGTGACCCAGAAACTCGAGTTGCTGATTTCGCGTCTACGCCAGGAAGTCTGGCTGAACAATCGACGCATGGCCCGTGTGCTGCACGGCCCGGTGCAGGCTGCCCTTTACGCCGCCGGAATGAAGCTATCCAGCGCCAGCAAGATCGACCAAGAGTTGATCGACACGGTCGAGCGTGACATCGCTGACGCGGTGGATCGAATCGACATAGACGTCGAGATGGCTAGCGATGACTTTGCCGAGGTAATCAATCAAATCGTTTCGCTTTGGCGCGGCAGCTGCGAAATCTCGGTGTTCATCACAGAGGAGAGCTCGGCGGCCCTCTACCAAGACCGCAATGCTGCAGCCTGTGTTGTTGAGGTTGTGCAGGAAGCCATCAGCAATGCCGTCAAGCACGGTCGCGCGAGCAACGCATCCGTCATGATTTCAAAGGTCGAAAACCTGGCCGAGGTTCGAGTGCGAAACGACGGCACGGCGCTGGCACAGGGGGAGAAGGCAAGCGAGGGTCTGGGCAGCCAGATTCTCGACGAGATCTGTCACAAGTGGTCGATTGAGAATCGTTCCAAGGGCGTCGTTCTAGTTGCCCAAATTGCGCTGGCTAGTTAGCAGCCAAAACCTCTGCTAGCTCGGCGGTGGTCGGCGGCTCGCAGCCGGCACGCTCGCAAGTGATCGAAGCGGCGACTCCGGCAACGCGAACGAATTCGGCAAGCGCCTCGTCGCTGAGGTTGGTTAGGCGATCGAACGGATCCGCGCCGAGCGCGTCCACATCGCTCAGCTGACCGAGCAGGTTGGCACAGAAGGTATCACCGGCGCCAACAGTGTCAACAACATTGATCTTGCGGCTGGCCACATCAAAGCGCTTCACCGCGCCATCTGCGCCTGAGCGATAAACCGAGACGCCATCGCCACCGCGAGTGATGAATACCTGGCGACCGGTCTGCCCGATCCACTGCGCCGCGATGCCATCGATGTCGCTGCCCTCGGCGAGGTCATATAGCCAGTAAATGTCTTCATCCGACGCCTTGATTACGTGGCTGAACTCGTTGACGCGTTCGACTCGCTTGCGCTCGTGGTCACGGTCGAAACCGAGTGCCGGGCGCATGTTGATGTCGTGGCTGATGGTTACCGAGTTCTGGTCGTAGTGCTGCTTGGCCCAGGCTTCGATGACCTTGTTGCCAGGCTCCATCGCCATGGTGAGGCAGCCAAACTGAATCGCGGTGGCGTGCATGTTCTCGAGGTCGACATCTGTCGGCAGTTCGGCAGGGGTCCAGCCCCAGTCGGCCGTTCCGTTTACGTAGAAGCTGTAATTTGGCACTCCGTGCGAGTCGATGCTCACGACGGCGAGCGTGGTCAGTTCGGTCGCCGAGATGCTGTGCTCGAGGTGCACGTTGTTGCTCTCCAAGCGGTCGCGGATGATCTTGCCGAAGCGATCGTTGCTGATGCGGCCGAGGAACTGGTGTTTGGTTCCTCGACGAGCCAGGGCAAGCGCGACGTTTGCGTTTGCGCCGCCGACCACGGCGGTGAAGCTACCCGGCTGGTAGCGGTTTTCGATTAGGTCGATTAGAGCTTCGCCGATTACCAAGATCATGAGAGTCGATTCCTATTCGTTGCCGTATGTGACTTCGGTGCCGTATTTCGCCTGATAGTCGGGGTCGAGTTCAGGACGCAGTTTTAGATTAGCCACTGATTCGCGTGCCAAAAGTTCAGTTGGCAAAACCAGCTTTTGTCGACCACCGCCGTTGGCCTCGATCTCGGCGACCAGAAGCTCGACCGCTAGACGACCGACATCCTCAACCGGACGGGCTACCACGGTGATGCCGGGAACCATTGCGGCGGCCCACTCACTGTCGTCCACGGTGATGACCGAGATGTCGCGACCTATGGCCAGCCGGCGATTGCCCGCCACCTTCAGTACGGCCAAGAGCATGTCATTGTTCGACGTAAAGATAACGGTAGGCGGCTTGGGCTGATCGAGCAGTGCGGCAACGGCGGCTTGCGATGCAACCGGGTCGTCTTCGCAGAACAACCACGACTGAGCCTTCGGCTTGACGCCCGACTCGATTGCCCCGTGCGCGAAGCCGTTCACGCGTTCCTCAATCGGGGTGATGAGCATGGCTGGCTGTTCCTTGGTGAACCCACGGATGCCTGGCACGGCAATCAAGAAGCCGAATCGCGAGTGTCCGAGCGAGCTTGCGTGACGCACGGCCTGCTCGCACCCGCTGAAGTCGTCGGTGGTGACCGAGGTTAGGTTGGCGGAGTCGAGGCGGCGGTCGATGAGGATCGCGGGGCGCCCACCAAGCGACTTGTCAGACAGATGGTCATGCACCGCAACAGTGGATGGCGTGACGATCATGCCGTCGACCTGCTTCTCGAGCAGCGTCTCGATGGCCTGTCGTTCGACTTCGATGTCTTCGTCGGTGTTTGAGATCAGCACCTGGTAGCCAGCGCTCTTGGCTGCGTCGACTACAGATTTAGTTACGCGGTCGAAGAAGGCGTTGGTGAAGTCGGCAAGCACTACTAGGCCGATGGTCTTGGTGCGACCGGCTCGCATGGCCTGGGCCACCTGATTTGGTCGATACCCCAAAGACTCGGCAGCTGCCTTAACCTTCTCGACGGTCTCATCCGCGATGCGCCCGTAGTTGCTCAGCGCACGAGAAGCGGTGGCGCGACTGACTCCTGCTGCCGCTGCCACATCGTTGATCGTCGGCATACCGCGTTTGCCAGCGCTCATCGCAACCACCTCTCAGACACGCATTTTCAAACGTGACTTAACTGTTATCGCCAAAAGTTGCCAGGAACTTTTGCGACCTGCTTTGATTATATCAAGATTTGCGAGAACGTTCTCGCATTTCTCACAAAAAATCTAAGGAGACATAAATGAAGCGTTCGGTACGCGCATTCGCAGCAGTCGGTGCTGTGGCAGCTTTGTCGCTACTCGCAACCGGTTGCTCGTCGGCAACCAGCACCACCGAAGAAGAGAAGCTCAGCATCGCATTCGTAATGGGTGCAGAGTCGGACCCGTTCTTCCAGGCAATGAAGGTCGGTGCTGAAGAAGAGGCAGCGGCTCAGGGCGTTGAGCTCATCTGGCAGGGCGACCCAAAGAACTACTCGCCAGAGACCCAGATCCCAATCGTTGACGCAGTTCTCGCAGAGCAGCCTGACGGCCTCGTTCTGATCCCAACCGACCCAACCGCACTCCAGGCATCGGCTGACAAGGCCATCGCTCAGGGCATCGCAGTTGCAAACGTTGACACCCACGTAAACGACCTCTCGAAGATCGTTACCTTCATCACCGGTGACAACAAGGACGGCGGCGCTAAGGCAGCTGACGCTCTTGCTGCCAAGATCGGTTACACCGATGGTGGCAAGTACGAGGTTGTAGTAGGTCTGACCTCGGCAACCGCAACCACCAACGTTGCTCGCCTCGAGGGCTTCAAGGCTCAGGTTGCAGCTAAGTACCCTGGCATCTCGATCAAGGATGTTGCTTACTCGGAGTCGAACCCAGAGAAGGCTGCAACCAACGTCAACAACTGGCTAACCAAGTACCCAAACCTGAACGGTATCTTCGCAATCGATGGCACCAACGCATCGGGTGCTGCTTCGGCTCTTGAGGCCAAGAAGCTCACCGGCAAGGTCGCTCTGGTTGGTTACGACGCTTACCCAGACAACGTAGCCAAGGTCAAGTCGGGCGTATTCACCGCTCTGATCGCTCAGGTTCCTGCCGAAGAGGCACGCCAGGCAATCAAGGCTCTTGTTGAGTACATCAAGACCGGTAAGACCAGCATCGCTCACGAGGTAGTTATTCCTAACTTCACCATCGACGCAAACACCAGCGACGCTGACCTCACCAAGTACACCTACGTAGCAACCAACTAATTAGTTGCCAACAGGTAAATAAGCAATAAAGCAACAAAGGAATCAAATGACCGACAGCAATCAGCTCGCAGCCAAGGTGCGTGCTCTGGCCTCAAACCAGAGCACCGTCCTGGTGGGCGTACTAGCCCTGTTGACAATCGTCTTCAGTGTGCTGGAACCCAAGTTCTTCAGCGTCGCTACGGCGAACAACATCCTGACCGACTGGGGTTCAGTGGTGCTGATTGCTGTCGGTCAAACCTTCGTCGTGATCAGTGGCGGCATCGACCTTTCGGTCGGAGCCATCATTGGTCTGTCGGGTGTGGTGTCGGCGTATGTCATGGCTAACGTCATGGGATACGACGGCACCACCAAGGCGGAAGACGCGTACTGGCCTTTGCTCGTCGGCACCCTGGTGTCGGTTGCAGTCGGTGCCATCGTCGGCCTCATCAACGCAGTACTCATCAACAAGGCACGTATCGTGCCGTTCATCGCAACTCTTGCGACGATGGGTGCTTGCCTTGGCCTTTCGGTCATCTTCTCTTCGGGCATGCCAATCGGTGGCCCTAACGACTTCAACCTCATCTCGGCCATGAACTACGACTACAACCCGCTTTCGGTTGCCGTAATCGTCGTGGCAGTGGTGGTTGCAATCTGTGGCCTGTTCCTGCACAAGGCCCGTTTCGGTCTCTACACCTACGCAATCGGCTCGAACGCATTCGCGGCACGCGCAGCAGGTATCAACGTAGAAAGCCACATCACCAAGATTTACGCGCTCTCGGGTGCGCTCTCAGGCCTAGCCGGTATGTATGTCTACATCCGCCTGGGTGCGGGTTCGCCATCTTCGGGCACCGGTCGCGAGCTTGACGCGATCGCCGCAGTGGTTATCGGCGGCGCGAGCCTCATGGGCGGCATCGGCCGCATGTGGGGCACCGTGCTCGGAACCCTCATTCTTTTCACCGTCCAGTCCGGCCTCATCATGATCGGTGTCGCTCCTGACTGGAAGAAGGTTGTCGTTGCAGTTCTGATCGCAGCAGCAGTTGCCGCCCAGACACTGCAGAAGAAGAACGGACAGCGCTAATGGCCGGCGAAGTTATCTACGAAGTAAAGAACGTTTCAAAGCGCTACGGTTCGGTCGTCGCACTCGACGGCGCAAGCCTCAAGCTGCACGCGGGTGAAGTCATCGGCCTGGTCGGCGACAACGGTGCCGGCAAGTCGACCCTGGTGAAAGTGCTTTCGGGTGCTCACAAGCCAGACGGCGGTCAGATTTTCCTCGACGGCGAAGAGCACAGCTGGGACTCACCTCGACAGGCACTCGAAGCTGGCATCGAGACGCTTTACCAGGACTCGGGCCTAGCCCCACACCTGACCGTCTCGCAGAACGTGTTCCTTGGCCGCGAGCGCTTCGTTAAGGGCTTCTTCGGCTGGCTCGGCTTCCTCTCTAAGAAGGAGATGGAGCACGAGGCACACCGCAACTTAGAAGAGGTTGGCATCGCGGTGCCCGCATCCAACCGTTCGGTTTCGCAGCTTTCGGGTGGTCAGCGTCAGGCCGTGGCGATCGGTCGCTCGGTCGCTTGGGCTCGCAAGGTGATCATCCTCGACGAGCCGACCAACCACCTCGGTGCGCGTCAGGCCGGCGAGGTGCTGCAGATCATCAAGGCGGCAAAGAAGAAGGGCCTCGGCGTCATCTTCATTTCACACACCCTGCCGCACGTGCTTGAGGTCACCGACCGCATCGTCGTGCTGCGCCTAGGTCGCATCGTGAAGGATGCGCCGACATCAGAATTCGACGGAGACACCCTGGTTGGAACCATCACCGGAACCATCCAGACCATCAAAGTCGAAGGTGACTAACTCCTCCTGTTAGTGACGAAGCCCCCGGACCACAAGTCTGGGGGTTTCGTGTTTTCGGTCGTAGTCTGAAGTTATGAAAAAGCTCGAGAGCGCAAAGCTTGCCCTAATCGTTCCGCTTGCCGGAATCGTCGTAGCCTGGGGCTTGATGGCCTCGGCAATGTTCGTTGGGTTGTATGAGCGCGAAAGCGGTTACTACTCACTGCCGCAGAACCAAGACGTCCAATGGAGCATCTATCTGTTGCTTGCAGCGATTGCTGCCATCGCTCTGGGTGCTCTCTGGGGTCAGCGCAAAGCACTCGCGTTGCGAGCCGTGCCTGCGACGGATACCTCGCTCGCGCGTGCCGTGCATCGCTTCAACAACCTGGTCATCTGGATTGGCTTGGGTCTTGGCGTTGTCTTTGTCTTCGGCAACTTCATGTCGGCGTTCAACATGTTCAATGGGCGCGAAACAAACCTGCTCAACCGAATCCTCGGCGTTTACCTGCCGATTGTTTTGGCGACCGCGCTAGTAGTTGTGGTCATTCTTCGCGCATTTGTATTTAGAACCGATGGCGATGAAGTTGACCATGAAGATGAGGCGGCTAAGGCCGCAGCTCGACTGCGTCGCCGCAACCTAGGCCTCGGCTACGCAGTGCCGATTCTCACCACCGCATTCGCGATCGTCGTTGGATTGTTGATCTATGACGCGACCGGAACCGAGCTGCAAACCTGGGTTTGGGTATTTATTCAAGCCATTGTGATCTTTGGCATTGTTGCCGGCACTCGTTTCGCGAATAGAGCAAAACTGGGAGAGGTCGTCGTTGCAAAGCCTCGTGCTCTGCTGGCTTCCCTAGCCGCAGGTGCCGCCAACCTCAACTTCGTTCTGAGCCTGCTCTTTGCTGGCGTAGTCAGCATCATCGCTATCAGCAGCACCGGCCAGGCAATTGACAAGCTCTACACTTACGAGGTTTACGACGCTGTCGGCAAGATCACTGAGCAAGGCTCAATCAAGCCCTTGACCATCGACTGGTTGATCGCCGACCTGCTTCCGGCCAAGGTGCTGGTCCTACTGGTCGTGGTTGGAACCTACCTGACTATCACGCTGCGTAACCGCGAGACTGCGGCACCGGCTGCCAACGACTCTAAGTAGCCACCAGAGCGTGAAGTTTTTTGCGAGCGGACTGCTGTTCGACAACGACGGCGTCCTGGTTGATTCACACGCAGCGGCCGCCGAAGCGTGGGCGCAGTGGGCGAGCGAGTTTGCACCGAAGTTCAACTGGGATGTGCCCGAGAATGCCGGCCGTCGCGCCGAAGACAAGGTGCGCGAGCAGGTTGCGCCCGAGCTGTTTGAGGCGGCGAATGACCGGATCAATGAGCTTGAGCAGTTGACGGCCGGTCAGACCGTGGCGCTACCAGGCGCCGTGGAGCTGATTCACTCGCTGCCCGACGGAACGTGGACCGTGTGCACATCGGCCAACCCGAACCTCGGCCGTGCGCGACTGTTGGCCGCGGGGTTGCTGGTTCCGCCGGCGCTGGTGACAGCGGCAGACGTGGCGCGCGGCAAGCCACATCCTGACCCGTATTTGGTCGGTGCGCAGCGACTCGGTTTCGCGCCAGAGGATTGCGTCGTGTTTGAGGACGCGCCTGCGGGTGCCGAGGCTGCCATCGCAGCCGGGGTCGGCTTGGTGGTTGGTGTGAGCGCGTTGGCGCTCGAGACTGAGGCCGATATAGTTGTTCGAGACCTCACGGGAATCACGTTTGACGGCGACGTGTTAGTGATTCCAGACAAGAACCGACTGCGTTAGGAGCAGAACATGGCCGATGTGACTTACTACGGTGCCGACTGGTGTGGCGACTGCCGCCGCGCGAAGGCTGTTTTTGCCGCCGAGGGCGTCGAGTTTGAAGAGCGCAACGTCGAGCAGAGTGCCGACTTCACCGCGCAAGCTGAGGCAATCTCGGGCCGCAAGAACATCCCGGTGATCCAGTTCGCCGACGGTGCATTCCTCGTCGAGCCAACCGACGAGGCGCTGCGCTCTGCCCTGCGCGAGCGCAACCTGATCGCATAGCCCAGCAACCTGGCTCGCGAAAGAAAGTTCTAGGCAATCCAGCCGTTCTCGGCTAGGCTGGCTCTCGTTACAAATTTGTGACAGTAGTCGTTTGCCATACATCGGTAAATCAAGTGGCCAAGAGGGTCACCGCTGAGATGTATGAGTCTTTTCCTCTAATTGAGAATCCGCCAAGGTAAGCGGAATTCATTCTCGTGTGTGGGTTTAGCGCTGTTCGACTAGCCCATAGGTCAACGCAGCTACTCCCTGCAAGACCACACAACTAAAGAGGAAAACTACAACTATGCCTAATTTCGGCAAGTCTTCGTCGCGCGCGCCTAAGGGTGCTGGTCGCGGCGGCAATTTCAAACCACGCGAAGATGGACGCGGAGGCCGTGCGCCTCACCGCCAGAACCGCGATGACTCAGCTGCACCACGCGGCAAGCGCACCCCGTTCTTTGAGCAGGGCCCTGCACGCGAGGATCGCGGCGGCGACCGCGGCTTCAACCGCGACCGCACCGAGACCGGCTTCCGCGAGGGTCGTGGCTCACGCCCGGCAGACCGCGAAATGCGTGGCGGTCGCGAAGACCGCGGACGCGACTGGGCACCTTCGACCGGAGCCGCAGGCCGCAAGCCTCGCCACAACGCCGACGACCGCGCTCGTCGTTCGGGTGGCTTTGGCGACCGCGATCGTGACGACCGTCCAGCACGCGGTGGCTTTGGTGACCGCAATGACCGTCCGGCTCGTGGTGGCTTCGGAGACCGCAACCGCGACGACCGTCCTGCCCGCAGCTTCGGCGACCGCGATGGTCGCCCAGCACGTAGCTTCGACCGCGACGACCGCGGTGAGCGCGGTGCTCGTCCAGAGCGCGGCGGCTTCGGTGGCCGCGACCGTAACTTCGGCGACCGTGATGGCCGCCCTGCTCGCAGCTTTGACCGCGACGACCGTCCGGCTCGCGGTGGCTTCGGCGACCGTAACCGTGACGACCGCCCAGCACGCAACTTTGGCGACCGCGACTCGCGTCCGGCTCGCAGCTTCGACCGCGATGACCGTCCGGCTCGCCGCGACTTCGATCGCCCAGACCGCGCCGACCGCGTAGAGCGCGACCGTTCACGCGACGACTCGTTCCGCGACGCACGCGGCAAGAACCCAAACAAGAAGGCTTTCTTCGAAGACAAGGTGCTTGAGCGCCTCGAATCGGTAGAGGCGTCGGATGCAGTCATCGTCGAGTCCTTCGACGAAATGAACCTGCACCCGAAGATGGTTGAGGCTCTTGTCTCGCTGGGTGCCGAGAAGCCTTTTCCTATTCAGGCAGCGACTATTCCGGCCGCTATCGGCGGTCAGGATGTCCTTGGCCGTGGTAAGACCGGCTCGGGCAAGACCATCGCCTTCACCGTTCCGCTGGTTACCAAGCTCGTTGCCGGTGGCTCGCAGCCACGCAAGGCGGGCAAGCCACGCGCGCTGATCCTTGCTCCAACCCGCGAGCTCGCCGACCAGATCGACCGCACCGTTCGTGCAATCGCCAAGCCTGTAGGTTTCTACAGCCTCTGCATCTATGGCGGTGTTCCACAGCGCAAGCAGGAGCACGCAATGAGTCGCGGCGTCGACATCCTCGTAGCCACCCCTGGCCGCCTGGAAGACCTCATGGCTCAGGGCATCGTCGACCTCAGCGAGGTTGAGACCCTGGTTGTTGACGAGGCCGACCACATGTGCGACCTGGGCTTCATCGAGGGCGTGCGTCGTGTGATGCGTGCCGTCGGCGACAGCCAGAAGCTGCTGTTCTCGGCAACCCTGGACCGCGAGGTTGACTCGCTGGTCAAGGAGTTCCTGCCAAACCCATACGTCTATGAGGTTCCGAACGAGGAGTCAGACACCGCCAACATCACGCACCGTGTCTTCACGGTTGAGCCTGACGACCGCAGCCAGGTGCTGCTTCGCCTCGTTCAGGGTGAGGGCAAGTCGCTGATCTTCACCCGCACCAAGATGACCGCCGAGCGTCTGGCCGAGAGCCTAACCGAGGCCGGCGTTCCTGCCGCTCGTCTGCACGGTGACCTCAACCAGAACCAGCGCAACCGCAACCTCGAGCGTTTCACTCGTGGCCAGGTTCGCGTCATGGTTGCAACCGACGTTGCCGCTCGAGGCATCCACGTTGACGACGTCAAGCTGGTAATCCAGGTTGACCCGCCTGAGGAATACAAGACCTACCTGCACCGCGCAGGTCGCACCGGTCGTGGCCACTCGTCGGGCACCGTCGTTACCCTGATCTACCGCTCGCGTTTCCGTCGCATGGAAGACCTCCTGCGTCGCGCCGACCGTGACGGCATCTTCAGCGATGTGCGCCCTAGCAGCGCGCTACTCGAGGAGCTTGCCGGCCCTATCGCTCCACCTCCTGTTCAAGACGTTCTCGACTTCGGCGACAGCCGCGGTGGTGGCCGTGGCGGTCGCGATGGCGGCCGTGGCGGCTTTGGCGGCGGACGCGACGGCGGACGCGGCTACGGCGAGAAGCGCAACAACTTTGGTGGCAACGGACGCGGTCGCTGGGCGGATCGCCCAGACGGCACTCCGCGTCCACGCGACAAGAAGAAGTTTGAGCGCCGCGACGGCTAATCCCCTTCGCACAGCGCAACCCAGCTGTTCAAGGTCAGTCTCAAACTGACACTTGCGAGCCGGCGGTCACATTGGCTAAACTAATCGAAGCCAAAGACCGCCGGTTTTGCATTTCCGTAAGGGATTGCAGCGAAGGTTCACGAAAGTGACAACCCGCGCAGGTGACATTGAACTTTCAATTCGTTCTCGAATTTTGAGGCTCCATGCGCTTGCGCTGGAGCCATTTTTGTTTTCCAGGGGCTACCGGCAATAAATATCCAAGGAGTGCCATGGCGAACAAGGTTCAGACCGTTGCCGAGCTTACTGACTCGTTCAAGAGCTCAAACGCTGTCTTTCTAACCGAGTACCGCGGCCTCACTGTGGCTCAGCTCAAGGAGCTGCGCCGTTCAATCAGTGCGGACGCAACCTACGCCGTAGCAAAGAACACGCTCATCGAGATCGCTGCAAAGAACGCAGGCGTCAACGCATTTGACGGCCAGCTGTTCGGTCCAACCGCTCTCGCATTTGTATCGGGTGACGCAGTCACCGTTGCAAAGGCACTGCGTGACTTCGCTAAGGCAAATCCTCTTCTCGTCGTAAAGACCGGTGTCCTCGATGGCGTCGCTCTCTCGGCAGATGAGGTTAAGAAGCTTGCTGACCTCGAGTCGCGTGAAGTTCTGTTGGCCAAGGCCGCCGGAATGTTCAAGGCATCGATGTACAAGGCTGCTTACGTCTTCCAGGCTCCGCTCGCACAGGCCGTTCGCACCGTCGACGCGCTACGTGCAAAGCAGCAGGGCTAAAGAAACACCAACCGCTTCACAAACAAAACCAAAAAATCCAATCAAGGAGAAAATCAAATGGCAAAGCTGACTACTGACCAGCTCATTGACGCTTTCAAGGAGCTTTCGCTCATCGAGCTCAGCGACTTCGTTAAGAAGTTCGAAGAGGTCTTCGAGGTTACCGCTGCTGCTCCAGTTGCTGTTGCAGCTGCTGCAGCTCCTGCTGGTGGCGCTGCTGCTGCTGAAGAGAAGGACTCGTTCGACGTCGTTCTCGAGGCTGCTGGCGACCAGAAGATCCAGGTCATCAAGGAGGTTCGTGCACTCACCAACCTCGGCCTCGGTGAGGCAAAGGCTCTCGTTGACGGTGCACCTGCAACCGTTCTCGAGGGTGCAAACAAGGATGCCGCTGAGAAGGCAAAGGCTGCTCTTGAGGGCGCTGGCGCAAAGGTCACCCTTAAGTAAGTTTTCTTACTCTCGCGAAACCCGCTCGGCTTCGGCCGGGCGGGTTTTTCTTTGAGCGAAATCTAGCAACGGGGTGTTCGGTTAGACCGAACATTTCGGTTAACCCCTCAGCATCGACGAATAGACTTTCAGGGCCTACGGGTGTGCCTTGGCATACCTGAAAGCCCGAAATGACGCGGATTTCCGCGCAATTACAGAAGTTTCGATCAGCAGTACGGGAGTGCAACATGGCAATCAAGCAGATGCTTGCCGCCGCGCTTTCGCGTACTCAAGATTCGACTTCGAAGTTTGCACGGTCGGCCCGCGGCCGCAAGCTGCGCAAGAACATGGGCATGGCCTTGGCCATTGGTGCCGCTGGCCTCGCGATAGTAGCAGCCAACCCTATTGTTCCGGCAGCAACGGCGGGAACGATTCGCTCTGGCTCGGGCAACAACGCCTGCACGGTTGACGTCGGCAACACGGCGTACGCCACGGTCACTCAGAACGGCAACTACTGCATCGTCTCTGTTACCGCTTCGACCACAGTCACCATCCCGTCATACACCTCTACCATCCAGGTGCTGGCTGTCGGTGGCGGTGGCGGCGGTGGCCCTGACGGCGGTGTCGGTGGTGGCGGTGGTGGAATCCGCTGGAGCGCAAACCAGTCGGTGACGCCAGGCGCATCGGCAACCATCACAATTGGCGCCGGTGGTTCTGCAGGTGCATGGGGTGGTGCAGCTGCTGGCGCAGGTGGCGTTACCTACATCAGCGGTGCAGGTATGTCTTACGGCGCAAACGGTGGCGCCGGCGGTGGTGGCTGGCAAACGACCAGCTGGGCTTCAGGCGGTACCGGCGGTTACGGTGGAACCGGAGCCTCTGGTGGAAGCGGCGCTATTGGCCCGATCAACCCTCAGGCTGACTCTGTAGTGGTTATCGGTAGCGCCGGCACCAACGGCACCTCTATCAACGAGTTGACCTGGATGCCTGCTCTCACAACGTCTGGTGGTGGTGGTGGTGGTACCTGTTACAACGGTGCGAACGCTCTAACCACTGGTGTGCTTGGTGCTCCGGGTGGTTCTGGTGGCGGTGGCCGCGGAGCTAACTATCGCTACAACCTAGACGATGTCACTTACAACACCACGGGTGGCACAGCCGGTCACAACGGCGCCAACGGCCTTGGTGGTGGTGGTGGTGGTGGTATGGCGTGTAACGCGACCAGCACCAATGGAAGCACAAACGGTTCCACTCAGCGCACCAACGGTGGTGTCGGTGGAACGGGTCTTGTCCGCATGGCTTGGCTTGCCAACAAGTTGGCGCTAACTCAGAACCCCGATGGTTGTGTGTCGAACGTTGCCACTCCGTGTATCGTTCCTGCCAAAGTTCAGGTTCAAGACAGCAATGGCAACAATTTGACTACCTCGGGCCTGAACGTGACTGCCGTCTCGGCAAGTTCGGGTACCCCCGCCGGCACGACCACAGTTGCGACCGACTCCACTGGTCTCGCTACGTTCAGCAACCTGTGGATTACGGGAGGCACCACGGGCTCGATAACGATCACTTTCGAGACTCCCGGGTACACGAATGCAGTCGCATCCATAACTCTTTATCAATACGCGGAAACCCTGAATGTGGTCGCTGGCTCGACAGATACGGCTGGAACTTTCTTCGGCACGAGCGGAATCTGGCTTGCCACGGCGTCGACGTCGAACATCTCGGTGACGACGCTTGCCAACCAACTCTCTGCTCGAGATGTAGTGCTGCGCGCACACAGCGCAGCGACCTCGAACGGCAACGTGCTGGTCGACGCTGCAGCGTCAATGACCGAATCCGCCTCGGCTGCTCGAACACTTACCATCCGGTCGTCGCGAAACATCGAACTACAGGCAGGTAGCCGCCTGGCCTCGTCGAGTCAACCACTCAACATCGTCATGGCTGCTAACTACGACGACGTCAGCGGCGGCATGGTGAACCTGTATGGCGCGACCTCGGCCTACACCCTTGAAACGAAGGGGGGTCACGTTGCCATCGGCGGCGGTTCCGCGACCGTTTCTTGGAACGGGCTGGCTATTCCTTCGGGTTATGCGACGGCTGTCGGCGCGAACACTGGTTCCTGGTGGGGAGTTCAAATCGGTGTCAACACGAACACCGCGGGCCAGAAGGTGATCAGCACCGGCGGTGGAGAGGTTCGCATCTATGGCAAGGCTGAAGCCTCGACTAACGTGTCGTCGCTATTTGGCATTGCCTGGGAGTCTGGAACTATCGACTCGGGTTCCGGCCCGATCTCGCTAGATGGTCAAACCACCGGTAGCCCAACCACAGCGACTAGCGACAACTGGGGTGTCGGTATCGGGGCGAATCGAGGGTCCACAAACGACGTGCCTAAGATCGTGTCTTCGAGCGTCGTGAACATGACAGGTTCCGTTGGCACCACGGGCACATCCAATTACTGGGGTGTCGCGATTGGTAATGCAGACATCACGGTTGGTGCTGGCGGTTTGAACGTTGCCGGAGCAACTCGCCCAATCATTTGGGCTGGCACGACCGTCAACGGCGGACCAACTTCGCTCACCGGCCCGACAACTCAGCTGACTGGCATCAACAGCTTTGGTGGCGATGTTTCTTTCACTGCTACCGCGGGCGACATGATCGTTGGCGGTACTCAGACCGTGACTGGCTCGGGCAAAAACTTTGTTATGAAGACCACGGGCAGCATCAACGTGAATGCCTCGACCGCGCTTCAGACCAATGGTGGCAACATCGTGCTCTGGTCAAACACCGACAAGGTCGCCGGGGTTGCTAACAACAGCGGACGCGTCGCTCTTGGTGCGAACTCGACACTGAAGAGCCAGGGCGGAAAGATCTGGCTGGCCGGTGGTCTAGACGACGGTGGCGCTGACGCCACTATCACCTCTGCCAAGGGTGCCTTCGACTCGGTTGCGTCGAGCGATGGACTCCCTGATGGCTACGGCGTTGGCACCTCGGTCTCTGGCGAAACTCCGGGTGTTCAACTTGATACCGGCTACCTGCTTTCCTCGGCTGGTGGCGACATCTTTATCGCAGGTATGAACGCACCTGCGTCTGGCGGCGGAAACATTGCCAATATTTGGATGACCGGCGGACTGATTGATTCGGGAACCGGCCGAATCGGAATCTGGGCCAAGTCGTATGCGAACGGCGACGCCAACAACGGCCTGCTTCTGCACTCGGGAGACAACACGGCCGACACCACGATCTACTCGGCTAACCGCACAGCGCAGGCCATTACCATCTACGCCGACAGCAGCCCGAGCACCAACGTAAACTCCGATGGCATTGCATGCTACGGGTATTCGCCATGGGTCGCGAATAGCCGCTGGGGCTACAATTCCACTCACCTAATAGCCTCCGGCACTAAGGATCCGTCTGACTTAGCCAACAAGCCCGGTGGTGGCATCTCAGTAACAGGTCTCGGTTCAGGTTCGACGAGCGCAAACGGCGGCCACGGAATCATCTGGCAATGGGCTGACATCATCGCCAAGGATGGTCCGATCACGATGACGGGAGTTGATTCCGACTCGTCATCTAGCGACTCTGCTGGCATTTTCGTGGGCCAGGAGAATGGCTCAACCTATCAGCGATTTGGCGCTTGGACTACCTTCAGCAACCAGACGCTGGGTACCTGGACTGACCAAGCCGGCAACGTCATCGACATGTCGACCAGCGACAGCGACATCACGCTGAACGCATCTCGCTTTGTGTTCTACCAGTATGCAAATGGCGCGGTGGTACTCGGGTACACGTTCAAGACCACAGGTGACCTCACGATGCAGTCGACAGGTGCAGCCTTCAAGCAGGCGATGAACACCACGCACTGGCAGTTCGCTCGCCTAACGATTCTGGGCAATCCAGCAAATGTGACCATCGGCAAGTCGACCGAGACTCAGAACATCAACTGGTACTACGACATCAGCGCCACGGGCACGATCTCGTTCAACACGAGCGGCTACATGTATTTCGACCCCAACGTTGACTTGATAACAACCAAGGCCTCCGGCGCTGGAATCGCAATCAATGTTCCTGGAAACACGATCGAATTCAATAGCACGAACATTGTGCAGACTTCGGGGGCTACCATTCAGGCCACCGGAGACTACGTCTTTTTCGGTGCTAACTCTAAAGCCATCACGACCGCAACAACCGGTCAGGGAATTCTGTTTAAGGCAAACAGCAGGGTTTATGGTGGCTCCAACCTAATTGCCCAAACCAGCGGTGCCGACATTACGATGTGGACCGACCCCGACAACGACGGCCTCGGTGCTTACTACTTTGAGGCTGGTTCGCAAATCAAGTCTGCCGGCGGCAAAATCACCATCGCGGGTGGCCTCGACGATGGAGCTGCGAACTTTTCTGAGATCACCGGGCGCACTGCAGGTGATGGCTACCCAGACAACTATGCGGGTGGCTATAGCGGCTGGGGTACCAACGCGGGCATCGACTTCCTCGCCACAGCTCAGGTCCTCTCTGGTGGCGGCGACATCTTCATGGCCGGTCGCGGTTCGACTACCGCGGGCGACGACGACTACGGAATTCGCTTCCGTGGTGGATTGGTTTATTCGGCAGGCGGCAAGATCGCGATGTATGGCAAATCGCCGGCATCATGCGCCAACAACTGGCACCGCGTGCTGTCATTCGCTTGGGACAGCAGCCAGAGCACCAACATCGTTTCAGAGTCGTCTGCCGCCGATGCCATCACGTTGCGCGGCGAGGCCAGCAGCTGCAACAACGGCACGAGCGTTTATGCAACGGCAATCGCTTCGTACTACTACACCCGAATCGCAGCGCCGAACGGCGGTGGCATAAAGGTTTACGGATCGATGGGAAGCGCGAGCTATGCAGGTGGAACCTGGGGTAGCGACTACCAGCCATCGGCGATCCTTGAGCTCAACTACACCCAGATCCTCGCTAATTCAGGTGACATCGACTTGATTGCCGAGCGCACGTCTGGCTCGGGCAACCACGAAATTCGCTTCAATTCGCGCGGTGGAACCAGCGAAGACAACATCGGCTATTACCCAGGTGGCGATATCTCAACAGGTGTAACCGCGTACCCAACCATCTCGGTGCCTTCGAGTACCTCAGATGTAACGATTACTGGCGACTCGTTCGTTATGGACTACGCCCGCCCGCGTACCACCGGCAACCTCGTGATCGAGCCGTTCAAGGACTCATTCTGGACCGACCAGTACTACACCACCGACTGGCGAGCCGCGTTCCCAACGACCTATGCAAGTGTGCGCATCGGCAAGGCCGGCACCAACGGAAGCACGCAGAACAACTCCAAAATATATGTCGATGCCATTGAGTCGAGCGGCCCAATCAGCATCTACGGCAACAACATCGAGGCGCGAGGCGGCATAACCACGTCGGCAACCTCTGGAACCGGAATCCTGCTGAAGGCACAGGGAAGCATCTATCTGACCGCTGGGGCCAGCGGGGCAAACAAGGCATACTCGGTTACCGGCACAAACTCGACCGCACCAGTGACATTCTGGGCAAATGCCGATGGCAACGCTACTGCAGACGGCTACATCTATCTCAGTAACTATGTAGACGTGATCACACAGGGCGGCCCAATCACCATGGGTGGAAGCTCATCTGCGACCGACACAAGCCCTGGCTCATACGCGCTTGCCTACACCGGAGGCTACGCGGGCATTCGCATGGGTACCAGCAACGGAACCAGCAACGCGAACGTGCGCGTACTGTCAAACGGCGGCGACATCACCATGCGCGGCAAGAGCCTCGCCGCGTCTTCGTGGGGCATCCTGAGCTACGGTGGCAACAAAATCGACTCTGGCACTGGCCGAATCTTGATGGACGGCTACGCCGTTTCTAGCGGAAACGGCTTTGATTTTGAAACAGGTTCAACCAGCCTTTCAACCATCACTTCGGCCGCAGTCTCGAACGTGACCCCGGCGATCTCTATCATCGGCAAGTGCGACAGCACTGCTAACGCGGATAGCGGCCAGCGAGCGATCTACACGGGAGGCGCTTACCTGACTTTGTCTGCGACCGGTGGCGGAGACATTTCGCTTCTTGGCGACAACAATTCGGTGCCAACCACTAATCCAGGTTCGATTTACCTGGTGGGTACTGATGTGCTTGCCTCGACCGGAAACATCACGATCGATGGCGGAACCGATGGTGTTGTTACCTCTACCTCGGGTAACACCTCCGACTTTGGCGCACTTAGCGGCGGATCGGCGACCGGAAACGTGAGCATCCTGGGTGATCGCATCACGTCAGCCGGCACGACAAATGTCAAGACCACGGGCGATGTCACGCTCGAATCTAAGGGCTCTACCTTTGTGGCGGCAGCATCGCTGGCAGGATTCAACGTGGTTGCCGGAGCTGGTAATTTCCGCCTAGGTAAGACCACAAACGCTGTAGGCACCTCGATGACCGGTTCGGTTGCGGTGACGGGCAAGATCGAGGTCTATGGCGATGGAGTGACGACAGGCTCGATGACCACCTCGGCCACCAGCGGGGACGGAATCCTGGTTAAGTCGCTCTCGGGAATCACTACGACAGCTGGTACAAGTGCAGCAAGAACTCAAGTCGCTGTAACCGGCACCAACTCAACGGCGCCAATCACGTTGTGGGCCAACTCGGACGCCTCTGGGCTAGGCAACATCACTATTGGCGCATACACCGACATAGCAGCCAAGGCCGGTGCCGTGACCCTGGCTGGTTCGGCTAACAACACGGAAACCACTCCAAGCGGTTATGCCGTTGGTGCAACCTCGGGTGTCGACCTTGGCGTCGCGGCCACGGCCACCGACGCAGTCAAGATCACCACCACCAGCGGAGCAATCACCATCCGTGGCCGCATCGAAAGTTCTAGCGCTGCCGGTGCAGCAGCAATTCAATTTTGGTCGGGAACAAACGTCACGTCGGCAACCGGCGCGATCACGCTAGACGCAAAGAGCTACCGCCCGACCAGTAGCGCAGGTCACGCAATTTACATCGGCAAGACCGGTGGATACACAACCACCATCACGACGGGCGCTAGCACCGGCGATGCGATCACGATTAGCGGAATCGTTGAATCAGGCCCAGAAAGCAACACGAACGCCAACGGCGTCATCATCGGCTGGGCCACGACGGGCCTGAACAACGTTTCGGCAACCGGCGGCGGAAACATTGTCATCGATGGCATCGCGAGCACTTCGACCGTCGACGCCATTGAAGTCAACCGCGCCAACATTTACGCCACGTCGGGTGACATCATCTTCGACGGTGCAGCCAAGGAGGTCGCATTCGGCGACAACGGCGTGAACACAATCGGCGGTTCAACAGCTGCTACCGACCACACCGGTGACGTGCTCATCTGTGGTGGCGCTGTTTCGTTCAATACCTACCTGTCAACCATTCGCACCGCAGGCGCGACCGTCATCGAGCCTTGCTCAAGCGCAACCTCCTTCACCGCGGCCAGCACATGGGGCGGCTCGGCTGTCTCGATGACAACCGGATCTTTCCGCTGGGGCAAGGCTGGAAACACTGCAAACGCGACGCTGTCAGGAGCAGTGTCGGCAAGCGCTGGCGGCATCGAAATCTACGGTGGCGACGTAACCGTGAACGCTGGCTTGACGGCAACCACCTCGGGGGCCGACATCCTCTTGCGTGCTACCGGCAACATCACCACCGCAGCCACCCTCAGCTTCAGTGCCAACAACGGCGACATCACCTTCTGGTCAGACGCCGATGTCAACGGGTCCGGACGCATCGCGTTGGGTAACACGAACACCGTCACTACCGGCGGCGGCAAAGTTACGCTCGCTGGTGGAGCCGACGATGGCAGTTCACAAGTTGTTGCAGGTCGCACTGCGTCTGACGGTTATCCAGATGGCTACGCTGCCGGCAACGGTTCCACATCGGGTTGCTCCGCGTCAACTGGCACGCTACAGGGCGTGTTCCTAGGCACTACCACGACCATAACGACCGGCAATGGCGATGTCTTCATCGCGGGCAAGGGTCTGACTGGTGCTACAGGAAACTGTGCCAGCGGAGTCATCGCTAACCAAGACCTTTGGATAACAGCGGGAACGGGAAAGGTTGGCATTCACGGAATTGCCAATGCTGCTGCGGCGTCAACTTACTCGAGTGGCATCATGATCTACGGCAATGCCTCGCGCAAGACCATCATCACGAGCTCGAGCTCAGCGACCGATTCGATCGTTATCTCGGGCAATGCTGGCCCGACTGCTTCTGTGCGTTCGGCCGGTGTGTTCTTCCACGGTCAGACTGCGGGCGCTAATGTCAACAACATCATTGCCAATACCGGCACCGGTGGAATTCAGATCACCGGACGAAGCGTACCTACCACATCCGAGGCCCTGACTGACAATGCCGGTGACGGCCTCGAGATGTACGGTCTTGGCGTCCTGGCCAAGAGTGGCCCAATCACACTGACAGGCACAACTGGTGCGGGCAATTCAACCAACCGTTACGGCTGTTCCTTCGACCACAGCACCGCAGCCAGCCTGACGCCTAGCCAGGTCTCATTCGGTGCACGTGCCGCGACCACTGTGAACTCGGTTGACATGTCGAGCTCGACCGCGGACATCACGCTGAACTGCGACTCGCTCATCAACGGCAACACCACCCAAGCCAAACAGTTCCTGACCACCGGCAAGGTAGCGATTCAGCCGGCTGACAGCGCGCAGTCGTTCGACCGCGACATCGACACTGCTGGCCTGACCTTCGGTACGGGCGTCACCGAGCTCACGATTGGCCAGTCGGGCACCGGGGGCGTTGTATCTGGATCGACCCAGACCAGTTCGAACATCACGTTCTCGACAGCCGCCACGGTTGCAGGCCCCATCAGCATCTATGGCGGCGACATCAGTGCCAGTGCTGGTCTCATAACAACTTTGGCCGATGCACGAATCACGTTGAAAGCGACTGGCTCCGTTACGCAGGGCGCTGCGGGCACCAGCATTCGCACCTACTCGGGCAAAATCGTGCTTTGGTCAGACGCGGACTCAACCAATGGCGGCAACGTGACGGTCAAGGGCACACTTTGCACTGCGCCATCGGGAACGCTTTGCAACTCGGCCGCAGCTGCGGGTGGCGACGACATTGTGATCGGTGGTCAGGCCGCCGACGGCACCGATTCGTCGCTGCCTGGCGGATACGCAACCGGCACAGCTCTTACGACGACCAACACCATCACCGGCGTTGCCTTTGGCACGGTGGGCACCGCTAACACCGGTGCCAAGGTTTACACATCTGGCGGCAACCTGCAGGTTTCTGGCCAGTCCTTCTCAACTGCGTCGAATGTCACCGTGAACAGCTTCGGCATTATGGCCGTAAGTGGCACCGACATTTACGCAGGTTCCGGCAAGATCAAGCTGGATGGCAAGAACAACATTTCGACCTACAGCGGCGTAAACGTCAACGCGATCGAGCTGAATGGCTGGGGTGGCGTCACTCGCTTCTACTCAACCAATTCCGCGGCAGATGCTATCTGGTTGCGCGCATCGTCGGTCACCAGCGCAAACGGTGTGACGGCCTACAACGGTGGCAGCGAATTCGACAATGCAAACGGTGGAATCCTCATTCAAAGCCCTGATTGGCAAGATGTCGCCGTTGCCAATCAGTACAAGTGGAACCTCGGCGGCCCGATCGCCATCGAACCGATTGGAACCAGCTTCGGAAACACGTCGACCTTCGACAGCGACAACATTTGGGGCGCCAATGTTCCTTCGGGATTCCGATTCGGAAAGAGCGGCAACACCGCAGCCATCACAGTAACGACCCCGGTCACCGCAACGGGAGCAATCGAGTTGATTGGTGGAACTGTCACGGCATCGGCCAACCTAACCGTTAACAGCTCAACCACTGCAGGCATCATGCTGAAGGCTTCGCAGGATGCGATTGTTGGTGCAGGCACCAATACGTCTACCAAGCGCACGCTTCAGACAAGCGGTGGGCCAATTACTCTTTGGTCAAACTCTGACGCCTCGGGCTCGGGCGCCATCAACATGGGCAATTTCAGCAAATTAACCTCAGGTGGCGGAGCCATCACCCTGGCCGGATCGGCCAACAACACCGAAACCGCGCCATCGGGCTACGCGCGAAGCAACGGCAGCACCTACCCGAATGGTGTGACCCTAGGTTCATCGGTTCAAACCGGCAATGTCGAACTTCTCTCGGGTGGCGGCGACATCACGATCAAGGGTTACGCGAGTGGAAACCAGCAGCTTGGCATGGGCTTCTTCAACTGGTCGGGTAACACAATTAACTCGGGTGCTGGTGCAATCAGTATTGATGGTCAGGTCGATGGCTGCCTAAACACGAATGCCTGCCACGGTGTCGAATTTTCATACGGTGGCTCGGCGACAACGCTCGTGACCTCGGCCAAGACAACAGGAACCGCAATCTCGGTTACCGGTTCATCGGTCAACGGCACCAGCACCGACACCACGGCGGTCACGGTCTGGAACCCAATGACCATTAGCGCCACTGCCGGCGGCGACATCGAGATTTCTGGCACCGTTTCAAGCGCGAACACCCTTGCTGCCCTGCGATTCAGCGGAACTAACCTGCTAGGCAAGGGAGCTATCGACCTCGACGGTGGTACAAAGCGAATCACCTTCGGAGCCAACACTTCTGCAGGTGCCAATGTTATTGGTGCGAGTGCGGCGGCTGCCGACGCGCCAGGCGACATCACTCTGACGGCCGACAACGTGGTCTTCTTCAACGCCCTTGCAACGTTCCGCAATGCCGGAAACCTCGTCATTCAACCGTCTAGCGCTTCGTTCTCTGAGGCTCAGACTCTGCCCGCAACGTACTTTGTGCAAACCGGCAACAGCGGCTTCCGCTACGGCAAGTCAGGCAACACGGCAAACTTGACCGTGGCTTCGGCTTTGAATTTCGCCGGCAATGTTGAACTTTACGGTGGAGCGGTGAACGCATCCGCTGCAATCACGAGCACCGGCGGAACTATCACTACGACTGGCTCTACTTTCACCAACACGGCTGCGCTCACGACGGCCGGTCGCGACATCACCGTGACCGCCGACCAGGCCTCAATTGGCGCGGCTCTTACCACCGCCTCTACCACCTCGGGAATCGTGACCGTCGCTCCTGCGACCGTCGGCAAGAACCTCGACCTTGGTGCTGCCGACTCGGCCAGCCTGCTCGGACTCACCGACACCGAGGTTGACTACGTCACTGCCAAGACGCTGCGCTTCGGCAACGCGACCACCTCGGCAAACATCAACGTCTCGGCCGCTATCTCTGTAGCCTCGGGCCAGGTGAGCAACCTTGCCCTGCGCGGTACCGGCAACGTGACCAACTCGAACTCGGGCTACATCTCGGCCGCCAACCTGGGAATCTCGGTCGGCGGTACCATCAACCTGCCTGGCTCCAACTCGATCAGCGGAAACCTCGCCCTGGCTGCTAACGGCGCAACCGTCAGCTTCAACCAGAACAGCGGAACCTACACCCCGGCCGCTGTCGATTCCATTGCCGCCAACTTCGGTGTCGCCTCAACCGTCACGGTCAGCCAAGTACCTACCGCGACGCCGCAGGACGCCTTCATGGCGGTTGCCTTCAACCCACCGCCGTTAGTCACCATTAAAGACAGCTACGGCAACACGCTAGCATCGGCAAACTCGATGGCAAGTGGCTACACGATCACGGCAACCCTCAACGCCACCAGCACAACCACTGGCACCATGGTTCTTGCCGGCACAACTTCAAAGACTTCAATCGGTGGTTCTGCCACCTTTAGCGACCTGAGCGTTTCGGGTGGCACTGGTACCGCAACGCTCACATTCACGGCGATTGTCACGGGCGACCTAACGCAGACCGCTGTAGGCACGGCCCAGACCACCGGCACCTACAACGTTCAGGCCGGCGACCCTGACTCGATCGCTATCGCTACCAACGCCGCTGGCGGTCGCGCCGGTGCAGCTTTCACCACCCAGCCAGTAATCCACATTAAGGACGTCGCTGGCAATCTGGTCCAGGTTTCCCCAGGCAACGACCTGGTCATCACCGCCTCGCTGACCGGCGGCACCGGTTCGCTCGTCGGCACCACCACTGCCACGGCATCCAGCTCGGTCGCAACCTTCACGAACCTCGGTATTTCTGGCTTGACCAGTGACACCTACTCGATCACCTTCACCGCGACTCACAGCGGCACCACCTTCACCGTCGTCCAAAGTGGTATCACCATCGGATTCGGTGCCGCATCAGCCTTGAGCCTGCGCACCCCTGCAGCGTCAGTCGTGAACAACGTGGCATTCGGCACCCAGCCTGTCGTTGAGGTGCACGACGTGGCTGGCAACGTGGTCTCCGACTCGACGATTCAAATCACTGTGGCTGCAAACCGCGCGACGCTTGGCGGCACCGCAACTGTAGCGGCGACTGCCGGATCGCTCACCTACAGCGGCCTAAAACTTACCGGCACTGTCGGCGACGTGACCCTGACCTATTCGGCGGGCAGCCTCGGCACCGCTTCGCAGATCGTCTCGCTCACTCACGGTGCTGCGACGCAGGTTTCGATTGCGGTTGCGTCGAGCTTGGTGAACGACACCGTGTTTGCGACTCAGCCGGTCGTGACAATCAAGGACGTTTCGGGTAACACGGTCACAACCGGTTCGGATGCGTCGCAGACCGTGACCCTGTCTTCTACCGATGCGACCATCGGCGGCACTGTCTCTATGAATGCAACTGCTGGTGAGGCTAACTTCACGGGCAAGGGTGTCAAGCTGACTGGTCTGGTTGGTGCGCGCAACCTGACTGCGACTATCGCTTCGCCTAGCTCGATCTCGGGCACTGCGAGCGTGACGATTACGTATGGCGCCGCGACTAAGCTCGCCGTTACGACTTTGGCCACGGGCTTCGTCAACCGAACGGACTTCACGGTTCAGCCGGCTGTGACGATTCAGGACGTCTCGGGCAACACCGTTACCTCGGCAACCGATGTGGTTTCGGTGGCAATCTCGTCGGGCAACCTGACCGGTGCGACCACGGCGACCGCCGTATCGGGCGTTGCGACCTTCTCGGGCCTTGGCAAGAACGGCACCGTTGGCAGCAAGACGATCACGTTTAGCTCGGGTGTGCTCGCGACCGACTCGCAGACATTTGTTTTGACCTACGGTGCCATCTACAAGCTCGACATCGCTGCTCCTAGCTCGGCTGCCTCGGGCACGGTCTGGAGCACTCAGCCGGTAGTCACGATTCAAGACCAGGACGGCAACACCGTCACGAGCGCGGTTGACAACATCACCCTGACCTCGCCTGATTCAACCATCGCTGGCACCACATCGATGGCCGCGGTTGCCGGTGTCGCCGACTTCTTGGGCAAGAACATCAAGCTCTCGGGCACTTCGGGCACCAAGAGCCTGGTGGCAACGGGTGCATCGAAGACCGCAACCGCGTATGTCAGCCTTGGCTTTGGTTCGCCATACCAAACTGTTTTGACCACGTCGGCTGTGGGCTTCAAGAACCGCACCGCTATGACCGTAAACCCTGTGGTTGAGGTTCGCGACCAGGCCGGAAACGTCGTCACCAACTACACCGGCAATGTCACCGTCTCGTTCACCACGGCTGGCGCTACCATCACCGGAACAACCACGGTTGCCGCGGTAGCAGGTATCGCGACCTTCGATGGCCTTGGCGTGCAGGGAACGGTCGGCAACTACACGATGCAATACCTCGGCACGTTCGGTGGAATGGTTGCTACACAGGCGATCACCGTTACCCACGGAGATGCCGCCAGCATTGGCTTCTCATTCAGTCAGAATTTTGAGAACGGCCAAAATCTGGGAACATCGCGTCCTACGGCCTACATCCGCGACATCGACGGCAACCTTGTGACTACGGGTGCCGAGAGCACAATGCCAGTCGTTTTTAGCTCGACGGACATGGACATTTACGGCATCACGACAATCAATGCTGTTGCCGGCGAGGCAAGGCTCGGAACAGACGTGTACGTCGGTGCGCTCATCGGTACGCGCCACATGACTGTGACCACCACCACGCCAACGGCTCTTACGACTACAGCCACGGTTACTGTCACCGAAGGCGACATTCACCACGTGGCGTTCGTCCAGGACTTCGCCGGGGCCAAGGCCGGACTTGCCATGACCACCCAGGCTAAGGTTCGCTTCGAGGACTTCGGAAACAACCCGATCAGCAATAACTCCGTCTACGGATTTATCAGACTGACTACGACGGCTACGTTCCTAGACGGTACTCAGAACTACTACGACTACACCGCTGGGTACCTCAGTCAGCAGAAGCAATTCTCTGGTGTCGGCCTCAAGGGTACTGCGGGAACGTACACGATTACAGCCACCGGCACCTATGGGCCGACGTCAATCGCAGTAGCGAGCGACTCGATGACCATCTCGCTCACGCACGGCAATGTGCACCACCTGACCTTCGACGCTATGGGTTCGACCGCAAACGACACCGTCATGAGCCCGCAGCCTGTGGTTCGCCTCTACGACGAGTGGAACAACCTCGTTGACACCGGCGCAGAGGCCGCGCAAAACGTTACCCTGCTGCCGACCGCTCCTGCCTTGTTCTCGGCGGGCACGGTCACCGTTGCAGCAAGTGCAGGCGTCGCCGACTTCACCGGTCAGGGTCTTGCGTTGCGCGGCACCATCGGTGCAACCAACATTCGCGCAACCGCTGTTACCTCGAACAAGGCAAGCTACGGCACTGTGACCATCACGCCAGGTGCGGCAACCAAGCTCGGCTTTGGCACCCAGGCGGCCGGCGCGAACAGCCGCGCCAACTTCGGCACGCAGCCGGTGGTTCAGGTTCAGGACGTCTCGGGCAACCTAGTGCCTACCGCAACCGGAACGGTGACCGCGAGCCTGGTTGGTGCGACACTCACCGGAACCAACACCGCGACTATCACCAATGGTGTCGCGACCTTCACCGACCTTGGCGCATACGGCACCATCGGAGCCAAGACACTGAACTTCGAGGCCACCGGCAACCTGACCGGCACCAGCCAGTCGCTCGCGCTCGCGCACGGCGCCGCATACCAATTGGCCGTTGCAGCCCCTTCAACGAACGTCAACGACGTTGCGCTCACCACCCAGCCGGTTGTCACGATCCAAGACCAGGATGGCAATACCGTCACGACCACCTCGCAGGCTGGCCAGACCGTGACGCTGTCATCGAGCGATGCCACTATCGGCGGCACGGTCTCGATGCCTGCGAACGCGGGTGTGGCGAACTTCACTGGCAAGGGTGTCAAACT
>JACCDI011222384.1_pt1 | contig 47544 bp, 48 predicted proteins | sample 7442791 | NCBI WGS metagenome assembly JACCDI01 (sample SAMN15323434, study PRJNA562643) | freshwater metagenome | isolation source: river surface water | place: USA:Blue River Watershed | collected 2017-08-15 | reverse complement strand
GTGTAGGTTGTAGATGTATTTAGCTTGATTTGGAACAGCAGGATCAGGTTCATTCAAAACGATATCAATTGTTTCTGTTTGACATCCTTTGTTTGAATATTGAAGGCCGGTCTCAAGCGAAATACGCCGATTGAGTTGATAACTAGCGTTGAGCCCGGTGGTATAGCCTAATTTCGGACGTTCATAGAAGCTCCGATAGGTTTTAAAGCTATAATCTGGTGAGACATTGATGCCGAATTGAAATTTATTGAATTGGGAATTGTCTTGGGCGAAAGCTTTAAAAGTCAGAATAAACAGTAGAAAATAGATGAGTAGTTTCATTAGTAGCGTTTTAGAAAAGATATTGAAAATCAATAATTTTGATTTTTTGGTTGTATTTTTCTTAGCTTCAACGTATGATTCGCCTCTTTATTTCCATTTATTGCATTTTTCTTACGGCCATTGCCTTTTCACAGCAGCCCTATCTCGAAGGTACAACACCTTATCTCGATTACAAAACTCTTGGTTCAATGCATTTAAAAGGAGCAGTAAAGCAAATTACTGAAACCTCATACAAAGCCACAATGGTCAATGGTCAGTTTTTGAAAGGCGCCAAGGGTTGGCAAAATACCTGGGATTACGACAATATTTTCATTTTTGATGCCAACGGTTTTCTGACTACAGTAAAAGAACTCCGCAATGGCAGTTACCAAGTCAAGAGCACCACCAAAATCGATAGTCTCAAAAGAGTTGTGCATACCACTTTCGGGTCAAGAGCTCATTTCTATACTTATGATTCTCTAGGGCGCATCAGTAAGTCAAAAGAGATCGATAGTGAAACAAAGGTAGAACTGAACTATCTATTTTACTACGACGACTACGGCTATTTGAGTAGAAAAGAATGCTTCGTGAACAAGAAAATCAAATACATCGAAACTTTTCAGTACGACAAAGTTGGAAATTGTATTGCCGCATTTTACAAAGACGAAGACTACGCCACCACCGATTTATACAAGTACAATGCAGCCAATCAGCTCATCGAACATTCCAGCTATGAATTTGAAGACTTCGAAAATATAGAAAAAGGAATTTTCGAATACAAGGGTCAAGAACTCACGCTTGAGAAATGGCTGACCTACTCGGACAGCGAGGTGATCAATGAATTGACCTATCGTTTTGAAAATGGGAATTTAGTAGAAATTACCGAAACCGACGTGGACAAACCACAACCCGAAAAAGTAACGGCCAGCTACGCGTTTGATGCTCAAGGAAATTGGATCAGGCAATACATCAATGAAAACGGAAAGTTTTTTATCGTTGAACGAACGATTGTTTATTTTCTTTGAGGTAACTTGAATTTTATAGTTTCATTGATATAGCCGCCGCGTCTGTTATTGCAAATGATAAGTAATCCCAAATTGAAATTGAGGAGCACTAACAAACAACTTCGAGTACTTTTTATCAAAGCTATTTAAAATTGGATCAGAACCACTAAGTGTTATTTTCTCATCAAAATCCCCTCCCAGCTGAGCATACATTAATCCAAAATTCAACTCAGAAAAAAGGCTGATGTTTTTTGAAACTTTCATCTGAAGATGAATGAAATTGTTTATACCAATCAGAAATCCACCGTCAATCTTCAGCGAGGATTCGTGTGTCTTAGTTACTTGAAGTGTCGAATCTCTGATGTTAGAGACATTCAAATATTGGTAAGTTGAAACCAAGTAGAGTGGGATTTCAATACCTGCATTTAAAGTGAATAAACCGAATTTTCTTGATTTGCCAATCGATGGACATAATTCCAAGAAAGACTGATGCTCATTTATTTTTGTCAAAGCCGAAGGATAATCCAACACTCTAATTTTATTGTTTTGCCCATAGCCTAGTCTAAATCTCAAATTCAAACTATCTTTTAAACCATACGAAAAGTTCAAATTATATTTGATCACCGTTGAATTATTTTCATTAATGTATTTATCCGTATTGAATCCATTCGGATAGTCTACGTTATAAAAATTTGAAATCGGATTTTCAACTTGACCCATGTTAGAAATGCCTAAACCTACTTCTAATTTATGTTGAGAAAATGCTTTTAAATTGATCATTAAAATCAAACAAGTAAAAATATTTTTCATGCAGAATGATTGATGGTTTTGGGAATAGAACAATTAAGTAATGATTAAAGTTACATGAGTTAATGCCATGTTAAAAAGGACAATGCAAACGCATCTTTGTATGAAATCCTACTTAAACTCATACACCTTAATCGGGAACGACAACTGAAAATTGAAGCCTGTACCGTTGCTTTTTACGCCATCGAGATAGCTCGTTGTAACTAGATTGTTGTCTGTCACTTGAATTTTATAGGTTTCATTGATATAGCCACCGTATTTGTTATTGTAAATGAAAGCAATGTCTAGGGAGCAAAATGGGTTGCCTTTTTTGTTTTTGATGTCAAAACCAGCGCCGATTTTCAAGATCGGCGAAATGAAATAATAAGATGTCGACGAAACCGTACCAGTGGCGGTGAAAAAAGGAGTGGTGAATTCTTTGGGATTTTCGTCTATATTGCCGTTGGCGATTGTAGGAATATATACACCTAAGCCAATGTTTGAGCGCAAGGCCGATCTTTTATTTTGAGCTAATACGCGATGGTATTCGGCACAAATTCTGACCAGGCTGTTACCGGTTGAAGAGGTCGTGAAATTATCAATAATATACTCAGGGCCAAGTAAGTCTTTATAAATAAAACTGCTTTTGACACTCGCGTTGTCTCCAGAAAAAGAGAGTTCTACTGCGTTTTTGGCATCTAGCTTTAGCCCAAAGCTCAAGCCTAAATTGATTTCATTGTTATTGAGGTGCAGGCCGTAATTGTAAAAAGTATAATAAGGGTTGGCACTGAAATTCCAGGGTTCACTGAATCTAGCCCCTGTAAAGGTCGACACATTTGCCTTCATGGAAGCCATCGGGCGCACATACAAATATCTTTGGGCTTGAAATGAAAGTGTTGAAAAAAGTACGAGTGTAAAAAACAGGATTGGTTTCATCAAGTATGAATTAAGCGTAAACAAAGCTGAGTTAAAAGTTGATCCCAACGCCAACACGCAAAGAGAGGTCGAAACGGCTCGGGAAGTTCAGTTGTAAGGGGCGCGAATTGAGCAGCAGATATTGTAAATCCGCTTCAAAGGGGCTTTGGAAACGATAAGCAAAACCAACTAAATTCACTTGGCTAAAAACCGTGAGCCATTTTACAGGCGTGTAGGCTATTTCTGCTCGGACATTCGCGCCAATGTCTAATGAATTGATTGCATCAGGGCCCAAACAAGAAGGGATGGACACAGGTGGGCTGTAATCGTAATAAGCCCAGCGCAAAGTTGGGCCTAGGCCATACTGAAACGACACTGCTTTGCTAACAGGGATGGTTTTCAAAAAACAAAATTGCAAATCGGAAAACGACTTGGCCATAAATGAGTAAATTGGATAGGTGTGGTCATCGAAAATTTGCATTCGATCCACCGTTTGAAATGAATGACCATATACAGACAAATCAGTTTGCATCTTGATTTGGTTGGCGAATTTGCGCTGATACCCCAAGCCAAAAGAGGCGTATAAAAATTGGTTTTCACTGTGGTTTTCACCTTTCATATTAAACATTGGCGTGCCGTCAAAAGAGCAGTGCACGAGTCCAGATTGCAAACGCAAACTATTTTGCTGGGCAAAGGTGGTGCTTTGAATCACGAACAGAAGTAAGGTTAAAGTGATGCATTTCATTTTTGAAAAATTAGATATTAAAACCAACGCCAACGCGCAAAGAGAGGTCGAAACGGCTCGGGAAATTCAGTTGTAAAGGCTTTGTTGCTGGTGTCAATGGAATGATTGTACGGTAAAAAGGGTCCTCAAAACGAAAGAACTGGCTCACCAAATTTACTTGACTAAATAACGTAAGCCACTTGACAGGTGTGTAGGTGAGCTCACCACGTACATTGGCGCCTATATCTACAGGGTTTAAACTGTAAGCATTGTCAGAAAGAACAGGTCCAGGGCCAGGTTCTACTGTGGGGGGAGGCGCATATCTGTAGGTTGCAAAGCGAAAAGAAGCGCCTATTCCGTATTGAAAAGCAAGTATTTTATTGATGGGCTTATGGCGCAAGAAACAAAATTGGAAATCCACATATTTGCGCTCCGTAAAGGTGAGCATCGGGAATAATATCGAATCTGGAAGCGCAGGAAGATTTTCAAAATTATAGGTTCTGTAATAATGATTATAAGACAGCACATCGATTTGCAAACGCGAGCTGTTGTCAAGAATGCGTTGGTATTGAAAACCATTGGAGCGGTTCAGATATTGACTTTCACCAAAAATGACTTTGTTGGCACTATTGACAATTGGGGTGCCGTCGAAAAAGCAGTGTGCAAGCCCAGTTTGGTATCGAAAACTATTGCGTTGGGCAAAAGAGGTACTTTGAATCAAGAAAAGAAGCAGGCTAAAAGTGAAGAATTTCATAGCTGTGTTTGAATAGATCAGGTTAAAAATTGATGCCTGCGCCAAAACGCAAGGAGAGGTCAAAACGACTAGGTACATTGAACTGAGCAGGCTTGAAATAAGGGTCAAACAGAAGTTTGTTCGAATAAAATGAGGCATTGCGCACATATACAAAAGCAGCGAGTTGCATTTGAGTAAACAAGGTGAGCCATTTCACGGGGCTGTACTCCAAACTGATACGGCTATTAGCGCCAAGACTAAATTGACTGAACTCATTGGCACTGAAATTGAGCGAGGCTTGGCTAATAGAAGCAGTATCTTGGTAATAAAAGGAGAAACGCATGCTGGGCCCTGCACCATAGCACAAGTTGAGTTTGGGTTGAAGCGTTTTAGCCGTTAAAAAGCACACATTGAGGTCGCGGTTACTGCGGAATTTCACCTTGAATAAATCTGGGTCGGAGGTAGGGTAGACGTAGCCATTTTTATAGTTCGAAATTTCAAAATTGACCAAACGCTTGGTGGGCAATTGATACTGGTAATTGACGCTGAACGAGGAATTGAAGGCAGACGGTTTGGAGGCGGGCAGTTCGAGCCATTGATATTTACCCGTATTCATGAGGCGGCTGTCATCAAAGAAATAATGAAAAAGGCCAGTTTGAAAGGAGAGTCGGTTATTGTATGGGCTTTGCGCTTGTAGCTTTAGGCCAACTAAAAGAAATAGGATAAATGCTTGTTTCATGTTTATAAATACGGATGGCTGTCCAGATAAGGAAGTTATAAAAAGAAAATTTAATTATTTCAATTGTTTTTGCCAATTGAACTTCCTTTTGGGAATAGTTGCGCGTACTTAACATTGAAATCATTACCTTACCATTATGTTTTACAGACTACTTTTTATATTTCTCTGCCTCAGTCAGGTCAAAATAAGCGCTCAAAATCGACTTCAATTTGAAAGTTACCAATTTGCTTGGGGCGCCGTCATGAGTTCAAAAATACCCGCAGCATCATACAATACGTATTCTTTTTTTGTAAATCGTTTGTTTGACGATTCCGCTAATGTCAATTTATCGACACCGTATTCACTCACAACACTCAGGCTTACTCCAAACTTAATGGCACAACTCTATTTTAAGAATACGACCAATGGGAATTTACACCGCATTGGCATTTCAGGGCAAAACAGAATTGTATCTTCATTTGCGATGCTCGGCAACTTGATACCTGATCCAAACAACCCGCCTTGGATAGACGACACCTCTAATGTTGTAATCAAACTTGAGCACTCTACCCCAGTACTTACCTTAGATTACGCTTGGCTCAAGCAAGTTCCTGTTAGTCCAAGATTTTCACTCTCCATTGGAGCTGGTACTTATCTGGGAATGAGTATGGTAAATAGGGTGAAAGGCATCGTATTGCGTTACTCTGCTAACGGGCAATCAATTGGTAATCGTGCATTTAGTTATGGTGGCCACTTTGAAAACTTCACCAACCACACCCTGAATATGGGTCTCTACACCAGCCTCGGTTTCAGCTATTGCCTCAATGCGCCCAATGCGCCGCGCCAGAAGTGGTACTTGACCTACGAAAGCCGTTTTGGTATCGACTATTTTGCCATGAAAAACGTGCCGTCTACATGGTTGTCTTTTCAAAATAATCAGGTCTTAGGCCTCCGGTATATGTTGGCCCATTAATTCTGAATTGCTAGACTTGGAAATCAATCAAGACCTTCTACAACGCGTTGCAAAACGCGATCACCGCAGCATTCTTGTGCTGTACAACCAGTGTTTTGCCTTTATGATGCAAAGGCTTTCCCGACTGAGTTTGCACAAAGAAGAGCAAATGAGTGTCATGAATACCGCATTTCTGAAGGCCATAGAACGCATAGACACCTTCGATAACAGCAAAGATTTCAAGGCTTGGTTGGGTGCTATTGTCAAAAATGAATTCATAGACCAGTACCGTAAAAAGCAAGCGCATGCCAAGCACTACAACGACGTACAGCCCTCTTTCGAAGACACCACCAATGTAGGTGCCGACATCCTGATTCAAGTTGCCGACACCGATCAACTATACATACATTTGATCGATGCCCTTCCCGAAACCACCCGAATCGTATTCAACCTTTATGTCCTGGAAGAAATGTCTAGAGAAGAAATTGCGCAAAGCCTTGACATGAGTTACGACGCTGTCAAATGGCATATTTTAAAAGCAAGAAAACAAATCGCTGAACAATTAAAAATGACTCATCATGAAAAATAATTTAACGTCATTTGAACAGCAATACAGAGCACAGGTCTTTTCCATGGAAATGCAACCAGACGCTGACTTTATTGCCGATCTTGAGCAAAGGCTCAATGGTCGCGACACCAAAAAGCGCGGCTTCTTTACCTGGTGGACTTTCTCAACAGCCAGCACTATTACTGTATTGCTTTACGGCATGATGTTCTTGCATCCTGCATCGCTTTCAGATGTTGAGTTCAAAAGAAATGATGGTATTCTACTTGCCAATCAAACTTCAGTAAGTCAGGTAAAAACAACAGCACAAAAGGTGCAAATTGAAAAATTGGCCGTTCTCCAATCAACGCATAACCAGATTACTGAAGAACAGATCAGTTCATTTATTTCAGAACCAGTAAGTAATGAGGTCGCTGCAGCTTTTGATCAAGTATCTCAAGATCCCTTTATTGATACATTAAGAGCTCCTTTTTTCAAACCTTTACAAGTGCTCAGTCTTCTTTTTATTCCCAAACAAATAACACGACCGCAATTTGAACAGCAGCGTCCACAACTGCGCGCCAAAACCAAAGCTTTGCTTGATCGTCCATACGAAATCCAACTGTATTCAGGTCTGAATTTCACCAGAAGTTATCTGTATTCAGACTACAATATAGTTAGTTCTTATGATTTAGCACTCACTGCCTCAGAAAGCACCTTGCAAACCAAAAATTTCGGCTTCAATTGGCTCACTTATGCTGGGTCTTTTCAGTGGGGTCTAGGTGTTTTTCTTACACATCTTGGCGAGCAAGCTAATTTCTCTTATTTAGAAGCTGAACTCGTTCCAAATGCAGGCGCCCTCAATACCTTTGACACCATTTATCATCCTAAAACCTTTACCGGCAAAAATGACTACAGCTTTGTGCAGGTGCCTATTAGTTTGGGTTATGTATTCAAGATGGCACACTTCTCATTTATCCCAAAATACAGCGCGGCAATAGGTTTTAGAAATGGCGAACAAATAGGTTATTATCCGAACAGAAACGGCATTGGTCTGAGTAATTTCTTTGTGCCAAGTGTGAATATCCAACACAGTGCCCAGCTCGAACTCCGCGCAAACACCAAGCTTTGCTTCTTTTCCGTAAGCCCTTACCTCAACTTTAATAGCGTCAAAACACCACCAGAAGTGTTGAGCTACCGCAAGTACATTAATTATGGCGTAAATGTTGGTGTGGGCTTCCGCATAAATCGCTAATTTCATCCTGTAAATAAACAATATGAAATCAATATTCCTCTTTTTTGCGCTCGTTTTCAGTTCACTCTCTTTTGCGCAAAACTGGGCGCCAGCCGGAGCAAAATGGCATTATACCTACATCGGATTTTCAAGCGGGTATGTTGAAATTGCCAATGTGGGCGATACCATTATTGCGGGCCAAACTTGCCAGAAGTTGCAGAAAACCTTCAATGGACTGCAGTTTGGCGTAACGCCAACGACCTATATTTTCGACACCTCCTATACCTACGAAAACAATGGCGTAGTGTATGTCTTAGAGCAAAATCAATGGAAGACACTCTATAATTTCAATGCGGCGGTAGGTGAGCATTGGCCAATGGCGCCCATGCCTGAGTTCGGCGGTTGTACCGTGAATAGCCAGCTGAAGGTTTTGGCGACAGGTATAAAACTGATCAATGCCCAAACCTTAAAATATTTGGTCGTCGACTTTTGCAACCCAGACCTCACCAGCCAAGGTTTCCAAGATACCATCATCGAAAAAATTGGTTTTACCAGTTCTTACATGTTGCCCTTCGACATGTGCACCATGGCTTTTGACGGCAACGAAGGCGGCCCTTTTCGCTGCTATTCGGATGACAATTTTAGCCTCTACAAACCTTTCTATGCAAACGATTGTGAATTTTTGGTTGGGGTGGAGGAAAACGCTTTAGCGAGTTCAATAGTGATTGCGCCAAACCCATCCAACGGTTTGTTTGAGCTCCGAAGCGCTAAGCCCGAACCACTCCGAGTAGAAATCTACAATACACTTGGTCAGCATCTCGGAAGCTATCTACATACAGATGCAAGCCTAGCAATTGAACTTGATTTAAGCGCTCAAACCTCGGGTATTTACTTTGCACATGTGACACAGGGAGCGCAGAATGGCTTGTTTAGGTTGGTGGTGGAGTAGATTCAATTGCTTCAATCATTTTTTTTGAGCTTGATTTTTCAATCTGTAATTACCCCAAAAGATAAAGGTAAGAGACGTTAGAAAAACTGGTAAAGTGAAGTTGCAAAAACCAAGATTCAACTGATAAGGGATGCTTAATAAGGTGCTTCCTCCAATGATCAATACATTTTTAATTGCCCTGTAATCTTCCTTTTGATATCGGAACTTATTGAAATGCCAGAAATAAAAATTGAACGCAATAATTGGGATAATTCTCAAGCCGATAAGGATAGGTCCTGTATGAGTTGAAGAATTATGTCAGGAAGTTCAAAATTATTTGTGAGTTCCTGAAAAAGACTTGGTGAACGCTCAAAACTCTGTGGGGCAAATCTGCCAATTGGTGAAAGCAGGAAAATAAAAAGCACAATATTGTAGAAGAAAAATTCTTTCACAAATAGCAAAATCATGTTGTAAAGCTTCATAATTTCGCTTTGATTTCAACCAATTTAGAGCCTTTGAAGAACAAATATCTGCCTGGCGTTTTGCTTTGGGCTTGGGTTTGTTGGTAGCCGAGTTCATCTAAAAAGGATTGGATATATTTAGAATTATTTGGGTTTCCGTAATGGGCAGCGTTGATGGCAAATAGGGGAGCATTGGAGTGCTGCTCGAGTGTTAAATCCAATTTGCTGTAACTGGAAAGCACGAGAAATAAATTCAAATGCTGCTCTTTTGCATAATCTTCAACGATGGCAAGGGGCACACAGTTTTCTGATGTACAGCCACTTTTAAAGACATAAACCAAGGATTGATCGTGTTTGTTGAGTTCCTTGAGCAACGCTTGGCCTGTAATTTCATGGATTTTATTGGTGTCGAGCGCCGCGAAACTTTCAAGTGGCTTTACCATGGCTTTTTGATCCGTTGGTAGGTATTCAAACGCATTGCCTCGAATAATGACAACCTTACAAGCGCATAAAACCGTTATGCATCCTGCCAATACATACATCCTTGTGTAGAACCCAGTCAACTTTAAAAACATAAAGTTAAATTAAAAGATATTTCCCAAAACCAAACCCTAATACCTCAAAAGTTTGAAAGTTTGCACCATTTGGTCGTTTTCAAAGATACTGACCAAATAGACGCCGGGGCTTTCTATCGTGAACTGCTGGTTGGCGTCGGTGACGCTTTCTTCCCAAACAATTTGCCCGTAGGTGTTGCTTACCTGCATACTAAGTTTGCCTGAAAAATCAGACAAGCCTTTGAATCTGAAACCGCCAAGGCTCGGGTTGGGGTAGAGGATGAGTGAGCTAGCACTTGGCTCGCTGATTCCCGCCGTTTGATCGATCAATATAGACGCTTTAGGGTCGCCGATGAGTACGCTCTGATAAGACAACATGCGTTCGGCCATGAAATAACTTTCGGCCAAATTGTAGCCCGCAATTGTGTCTAAATAACGATTGAGCATGATGTCTGTCTCAAAAAGTAAAGTAATATACATGCAATTGACATAGCCATGGGCTGCGGTGCAACCATCTTGGATCAGTTGGGCAAGTAAAAATTGATCGGTCGGATTACTGCTTGCGTTAAAGGTATGTGCGCCACTACAGGTGTTCATTGAGCTGAATGAGCCAGGCAGCCATTTGTAGTTCAATACTACGGAATCTGTAGGGCCATGGCCGATGCCAATATATGCCAAAGCATTTTGAACAGAACTTGGGGTCCCAATTTGATAATCGGTAGTGCTATTCCAGTTTTGATTTTGAAGCTCTAATTGGCTAGGTGCTAAAAAATTGTCGATAAAATACATTGTATCGATGGAGGTAGTTTCAAAAATATCCAACACAACCTGCGCCTCTTGCTGATTGACAACCGTATTGGGGCCGCTTCTATCAATGAGTGAAATGACGTCCGCAAGTTCGTAGCCATCTAGGCGTGTGACTAAATAAATGCCGAATTGGGCTCGTGAAAAGTGCGTGTTTTCTTCATAGTAAGGATTGTTGTAGCCATTTGTGGCGCCGATTCCGCCCGCATGAGGCCCGAGTATGAGGCTCAACTCTTGATCCACGGATCCGCAGTCGCCTTGGTTGGTGTTCACGATACAATCGATGCCGTTGCGCTTGAGCGGAATACCTTTGGTAGTAACTAAATAATTGAGTTGGTCTTGAAGGTTCTGACTGGTGAGGTAATTTTCAATTTGAAGACGCAATTGCTCAAATTCAGCATCATTGATGACTTCTGTAGTTGGAGCACTCACATAGATTAGGTTTTGAGCAGGGATGTTTCGGGCAGTTTGGAAATACGTACCAATTTGCATAGAAGCTGGGCTATTGAGATTTATAATGACACCAACATCATTGTAATCGACACTTTGTGCCATGATGTGAACTGAAAAAAGAAGGAAAGGAAGCAAATAAAATTTCATAGTTGTTTTTTTAAGTTGCCTCAAGAACGCTCGATGCTGTTGGATATTTTAGGACTGAGTTCTAAATCAAAAGCGCCAGATACTAAAATGGCAAAATACGCGTAATTGGATACAAATTGTTTTTTGTAACCGAGACTCATTTCATGCCTAAATCAACTTATTCCATCCGATTCACCATTCTTGACGACGCATTGCTTGCCCAATTAGCACAACATCAGATAGAAGTGGTCGTCTTAGAAGTTCTTGTCAATGAATCAAACAAAAAAGACCAAATCCATGAAACTATTTTAGAAGAATTGAAGCAATATTTCCTAACCAAACCATTGAGCAAGGCCGATCAGCTCAAAGAACTGCTTCATGTTAAAGGATTTTCTGAAAGAGACCTCAAGGTGCTAAATGCACTTTGCGACGGTCTTTCTAGTAAGGAGATTGGAGAGCAATTATTTGTTTCAAAAAAAACGATAGACCTGATTCGGACCAAATTATTGCGGGCTTATGATGTCAAAACCTCAAATGAACTCATCAGGCTGAGCATCATCGACGGCTTGTACACGCCGCGCAGCAATGAAGCCATTCAGGCAGAGATGGATGGATTAGCCCTACAAAGAGAAGAAAGGAGATTAACTAGATTGAAATAGGTCAATTTTTAGAACATATTCTAAAAGTGTTGTGCTTCGATAGAAGTAGCGATTCTATTCCGTAATTTAGTTAGTACAATGCCTATGCAACTACCCAATTATTTAGATGTACTTTGGAACATCAATTACTGGTTAGAAATAATTGTCCCAGTACTTTATTTGCTGTTTTATAAGCAGTTGCCGAAGTCTGAATTTGTAAAGGCCTTTGTTGTTTATCTCTTGTTTAATGGTGTCAATCGCCCGGTTTACGAATATGTAAGCTCAGTTTACCATACCGTGTTTCCGGCAACTCATTTTATAATGCCGATTGAAGCCGTTCTCGTGTTTTATTTGTTATCGACAATTTGGCCAGCTTTAGCGCGCTATCGCTGGCAGGCCTTTTTGCTGGTATTAAGTGTTTTCATTGGTCAAGAGCTCTACATGCAAAACATCATTGAAAACAACTGGATTTTCAGTGTTTTTCAATACGCAAGTTTCAGTTTGCTTTTTTATGTGGCACTCATCAAGGAAGGTGCAAGACTTTCGCGTATACAGTTTCTGATTTGTTCTGTTTTTCTCATCTTTTCGATGGTCATGCTCATTTTTGTGGTGTTTGAAAATGAAATCCGCTACACCTATTTCTTAGCCATCGTTGTTTTTTCCATTCTATACGTCCTTTTTATCAGTATGTACCTGACCTTCATCTACATACTTTATTTATTGCGCAAAAATGCTAATACCTATGAATGAATCGCAAGAACTAACCACATTGATCATTTTAGGAATGTTATTTGCGTTTGCCATGGGTATTGGCATGGTGGTGCTCGCCAATAAGAACCGACAAATTACGGCGCTCGGTGCGCAACTCTTACAAGAAGAAATTGACCGGCAACATAATGACAAACTTGCGCTTACAGTTGCTACCCAAGAGAGTGAACGCGGTAAAATTGCCCGGATCCTTCACGACGACTTCGGCGCCTTGCTTTCAATGGCTCAGAAAAATTTACAACTGATTGAGGAAGCGCATTTGACTGAGCTCACACATAAAACAGCGCTCCATAATGCCATTGAACTCATTCAGCAAAGCATTGAAGAAATCCGAACCATTAGCAAAGATTTAACACCATTTTACCTTAAGAAATTCGGCCTAGCCAAAGGATTAGAACGCATGGGGCAACAAAAAACAAATGCCCTCAGCGAAAAATTTATTTTTGAGTCAGATTTGCCAGAATTTATCATCTTGGATGAGCAAATCATGACGCATTTTTTTTACATCGCCAGTGAACTCATGACCAACTTGATCAAGCATAGCCATCCAAAATCTGTACGAATGGAACTCAAAGACGCCAACGACGGGCTGCAATTATTGATTGAACACGATGGTATAGCCCTAACGCAGCAAGAATTTGAAGTCTTGCAAGCAACCTCCACTGGTCTGGGTATGCAGAACATAGGCTACCGCTGTGCCCAAATTCAGGCAAAGCTTTCTTTTGCTTGTATTTCCAAAAAAGGTCAAATTTATTTGGCAATTCAAAACCTGTCGCATGCCACAATCTGAAGCCATTCGCCTTGCACTCGTAGACGACCACGCGATTGTCCGCCAGGGTTTGGCGAGTATGTTGCGAGAATATCCACAAGTTGAATTGCTCATCATTGCCAATAATGGTCAAGATTTCTTAGCGCAGCTCTCACAACAACCTATAGATATCGTCTTACTGGACATCGAAATGCCTCAGCTGAATGGCGTAGAGACCTTGCAGCAGCTGAGCACACGCTATCCCAACGTAAAAGCAATCATGCTCTCCATGCACGACGACCCTGAAATCGCCTTGGAGTGTCTGCGCTTGGGTGCTGCATCTTACTTACTCAAGGAATGCTCTCTCTCCGAAATGATGGAAGCCATCACACAAGTTCAGCAAAATGGAGTTTACCTAAGTGCTTTTGCCGAAAGTTCATTCGCAAGCAAAAAACATCACATCAATGGCTTGCAGCAGATGCAACTCGAAAAAGGATTTTCAGATAGGGACCTCAAAGTACTCCAACTGCTCTGTGATGGCTTTACGAGCAAGCTCATCGCCGATCAAATTCATGTCTCCAAAAAAACCGTAGATCTGATCCGCACAAGGCTAATGAAAGCCTATCAGGTCAAAACCTCCAACGAACTCATGCGGCTCTGTATCCTCGACGGCTTATACAAACCGCGCACCAATGAAGAAATTCAGGCAGAAAAAGATGTGTTGCTTCAGGAGAAATTGGAAAGAAGAAAGCGAAGACTTCAAGGGGAATAGGTGCAAAGCACCCCCAAATCCTGGTTTATTGCGTAGTAGGATAAATTTCCTTGCTATGAAAACATTTTACTCACTACTATTTATTTTTACTCAAATGAGCACGCTACTCGCTCAAGGCACCTGGAAAACTGTAAGTGTTGGACCTGGGTTTAGTGTGGCGCTGCATTCAGAAGGCACTTTGTGGTCTTGGGGTGTAAACAACTTTGCACAGTTGGGGATAGGAACAGCATCTTTCAATGGTGGCCCTGGTCTTGGGTACAATAATGTTCCTATTCAAGTTGAAACGCCTTACCACGATTGGATCGCAGTTGATTGCGCCGAAGCTTATACCGTTGCGATCAGATCCAATGGCACTATTTGGGGCTGGGGCTGTAAAAAAAATGTAAATGCCAGTTATCCTGAGCTTGTTTATACGCCAGAACAGATTGGCACAGACTCCAATTTTGTCTCTGTATCTGCTGGATACAATTTTTATGCAGCAATTAAAGCAGATGGCACCTTATGGACGTGGGGTGCAAATAACTATGGCCAACTCGGTAGAAATGATACTACTTCATGGGTGGAAACACCCACCCAGGTTGGCTCAAGTTCTGACTGGAAACAAGTATCGTGCGGTACTCGACACTCTTTAAGTTTAGATAGCGCTGGTCATCTGTATTTTTGGGGACAATACAGTTGGGGAGCAAATTCAGGTACAATACAACATACACCAATTATTTACGACCCTTTTTTATACCAATACGTTTGTGCCGGAAATAGCACCTCGGCCGCAATTCACATCAATGGCTCACTTTGGGTTTGGGGCTTTAACTATAGTGGGTTTTTAGGCTTTGGAGACAACTATGATCGTACGGTGCCAACCCAAATTGATGCAGACGCTGATTGGTCCAAAATTTATGTAGGCTCCACGTTTTTTTTAGGCCTTAAAAATGACAAAACGCTTTGGGGTTGGGGTTACAATGGCGACGGTCAATTTGGAAATGGCACTTTCGACAACATCACCTCTCCAACACTTCTTTCTCTCAATGGCGCGACCTATGACCAAGTAGCAGTTGTTACTGGGCCTAGTTTTTTTGATGGGCCAGACCTGCCATTTGGCTACCATACTTTGTGTATTAAGTCCAATCAACTATCGATTTGTTCGGCGGGTCAAAATTCTTGGGGTTATTTAGGAGTGGGTAATTTTACAAATACATCCATCTTCAATTGTTCCGTATTTACCTTAGCTTCAGATGATGATAATCCTAGTATTGATTTTTCTGTTTTTCCCAATCCAAGTAGTGGTAAATTCACCATAGAAGCGCCGTTTGAGGCAGGGCAAGTCATTGCGCTTTTTGATATGAATGGGCGGCTCGTGTACAGGCAATTACTCATGAATTCAGGGTTTTCTCAAACTTTAGATATTGAATTGAACCCTGGAATATATCTTTTTCAGTTGCTGAATCAAGAAGGCGAAAAGCTTACAAGCCAAAGGCTAGTGGTGAACTAAAAATTGATCAAAGGCAACGTTCGCTGGCCATTGATATTCCAAAGACCAATTTGGAGGCCTTTGAGTTTGGTGCTTCTATTGATCAAGCCAATTTGAATACCGTTGTGCGCATAGCACTGATTGACGAGCGCAATGCAAATGCCGTTTGCTGTGGTGTATTTATTCTGAAACCCAGTAATTGCTAGGCCATTCATTAATGTACTCATGCTACTCAAGCCGCTGATCACAACACCGTTTGAAATAGCTGTGGTGGTACCAATACCCGAGATGAGCAGTCCGTTGTGCACTGTTTTTGGTGTTGCGCTTGGAATGAGCATCCAGCCGCTTTCTTCGTTGAACATGACCTCGTAGGAAAATTCTTTCGGATTCAATAAAGCCACAAAGCCCATCCCAAAAAGTTGGATATTGATGCCGTTGGTGGTTTTAGTGTAAGGTAAATTGCATATCGCATCAGAACCCACCAAGCCCAGCGCAAGCCCATAAAATTGAGGCACCACACTCGGTAGCAAGCGAACACCGTAAGCTTTTTGCTTGTCGGGTAGGGAGTCGTTTGGATTGATTTTTACTTGCGCGCACAAGCCCAAACTCAAACTGATCAATGCAAAGAAAAAGAGTTGTTTCATGTGGTTTGAGACGCAAAGAAAATCAAATAGTAACTTTTAAGACTAAATTATACATCCACATGCTTGTAACCAAAGGATTTAGTAATTTTAGAAGAAAAATTCATGAAGTACTTCTTTACTTTTGCCTTCACATTTGTTTTGATGATCTCAGCTTTTTCTCAAACATGGGTCAAGGTGAGTGCAGGGACAGAATTTACAATGGCGCTCAAATCAGACGGAACGCTTTGGGCTTGGGGAGCAAATAATTATGGTCAGCTCGGGGCAACAACACCTTCTAGCAGTACTGTTCCTATTCAAGTGGGGACAGACTCGGATTGGAAAGACGTTGTTTGTGGTAGTTTTCATATCCTTGCATTGAAAACGGACAGCACCCTTTGGTCTTGGGGCTTCAATGCCTCAGGTCAGCTTGGTTTAGGGAATACAACCAATGTTTCGGCGCCTCAGCAAATTGGCACCGACCACGATTGGGCTCAAATAGACTGCGGAACAATTCACAGCGGGGCCATAAAAACCAACGGCACATTATGGATGTGGGGATACAATCTTTATGGTCAAGTTGGTAATGCAAGTAATTCCGACGCCTTAAGCCCAGTTCAAATAGGGACGTCAAATACTTGGAAAAAAATCTCACTTGGCGGAATTCATAGCCTTGGAATTATTGAACAAGCTGCTCAAAATGTAATTTATTCATGGGGATATAATTTATCAGGGCAACTTGGAATAGGGAATAACACGGACATGAATGTTCCCACGCCTCTCTCATTGCCAATAAACCAGGTTTTCAATTGGAAAACTATTTCAGCAGGTTTTCAGTTTTCAACTGCTATTACACAAGACGGTACCGCTTGGACTTGGGGTTTCAATGGGAATGGCCAGTTAGGGCAAGGAGACACCCAAGACAGAAACGTACCCACACAACTCGGAACCCTAACAAATTGGAATCAAATTACAGCTGGATCAAGTTTTGCCTATGGCACCTTAACAGATGCAACTTCTTTTTCATGGGGTTTCAATGGCTTAGGAGCGCTTTCTATTGGCACCACCCAGTCTCAAAACATGCCATATCCACTCACGGTTTCTTCTACAAATATCAATAGTATTGCCCTTGCTGAAGGTGCACCGAGTGGCAATCAACTTTATGGCATGCATGCCATTGCCATTTCAAGTGACAGTTTGGGTTTGTGTACAGTCGGCGCAAACTATACCGGCCAACTAGGCATCGGCACAACGTCCTCTAGAAATTACCTCGAATGCGATGTCGCGAGTCTTGTGGGCATCGAAGAAAACCCTAGCATCGCACTCGCCGTTTATCCCAACCCAAGTGCAGGTAAATTCACCATAGAAGCACCGCTTGACGCAGGGCAAGTGCTTGCGATTTTTAATTTGAATGGGCAGCAAGTCTTCACTCAAGAGATCTTGAATTCAGGTTTTAACCAATGTCTAGAGACTAATCTCACCCCAGGATTGTATCTTCTCAAATTGATCAACAGAGATGGTGTGCAGCTTACGAGTCAACGATTGGTTGTGGAATAATAAAAAATGAAAACAACATTACTCTTCTTTTTTGTTCTTTTTGGAGGGGTAATTTGCGCTCAAACAACAGACTACAAAATATACAGAAATCAAAAGCAGCATCCGACTTGCACGGTGCTAGATTCTAGCATTGTCAATGACATCCTGAACGAGTTACTTACCTTAGACACCACGCCATTCACATCCAATCTCGACGTTTATTACAAAGATTTAGGCTTGGCTTATTATCAAGTTTATCTGAGTCGAAAAGACACCGCCTTGCTGCGCAGTTCAATTGATGCCTATTTAAAGATCAAGGTGTCTACCGATGCGGATTATTGGAACATGATGCACATCCATTGTATTCTTGGTGAGTGTCAGAAAGGGGAGGCTTACTTGAACTTGTATCGAGGAGCAACTCCGTTGGCGATTCAAACGCCAAAAGAAGAAGAGATACTGAGAATACAACACCATTGTCAAATTGCTTCACAACTCCATATCGACATTCAAACTTTCGAGCAAAACGGCATGCAAAAAGCAGCAGCAATGGCTTCACATGAGCCGAAAAGCGCATACAGCGCCTACAAAAGACGTTTTGATTACATCATATTGAACACACCACTAATTCATGCTGCAGATCAGGCAGAGGCCAGAAAAAAGCTCTTTGCTTTGTATCCTGATACCCTCGAATTGAAAGCGGAATACTCGCGTTTACTTTTTATGGATTCAACATTGTGCACGAATTTGTTGAGCATGATGAACGCCATTGATGCAAGCGGAGTAGGGCATCCAAAAGCTCAATTTTCAAAAGCTCAATTTTTTGAAGTCGCTTCCAGATTTTTCTTGATTGATTCCATTACACCAAAAGGGAAAATCCAAACGCATGTTTGTATTGGTATTAATGGTCAGCAAGAATTGGCAAATAGTGCACAATTTCATTTGTTGGCGGCCTTTTGTTACGAAGCGATATTTACTGATTTTGACAAAGAGGTTTCATTAATTGATCAGGTTTTTGAACAGCATCGAATGGAAATGTCCGAGCAAATCTCAAGTGGCAAAAAACGTCAACCAATTCATTTTTATCAGCAACTCCTCTTTCAGAAGATGGCGAGTGATGCTGTTTTTCAGGAGGTTTTACTAAAATATTTCGAGCTCAACCGAGACAATTTGGCGTTTGAGATCAAATAGCATTACAACTCCTTCACCCAAATGATATTTACTGGGCAGTTTTTGGCGGCGAGTTCGTTTTCTTCTTTTTCGAAATCGGGGAGATTGATGGTATAGAAACCGCGTTTTTCTTTGCCGCCAACAAGGGTGCAGCGACCATCTTTTTTACTGATGCGCCAGCGTTGTGGGGCTGCTTCTACGCAGGCATTACAGCCAATGCAGCGCTCGCGTTGTTGGCTCACTTGGATCATTCGCTGACCATTTTATAGAGTTTGTCTGAAGGCCGTATTTTCTGGTCTAGTTTGATGCTGAACACTTGTCCTTTTTCAATTTCATTGACTGCGCCACTTTCAATATGGATGTTTTCAATGGTACTTTCGATGTAGCCAGTAGTGGGGCCCGTGACAATTACCTGATCGCCAATCTTGAGTCCGTAGGCCTCGCAATCAAATTCAGCAACGCCAATTTTGTCGTAGTAATGAAGACCCTTGGCGATGTAAATTTTCTTTTGGGTAGCCAAAGAACCTGGCACCTTCGACCATTCGCCCATTTGGCGCCCCAAATAATAGCCATCCCAGAAACCGCGGTTAAATACGGTACTCAATCTTTCTTTCCAATTTTCGATGGCACTTGGGTTGTAGGCGTCTGTCCCTAGACTGTCTAGTGCTTCGCGGTAGCACTTGGTGGTGGTGTAAACGTAGTCTGAGGCGCGGCCACGGCCTTCTATTTTAAGCACACTGACACCCGCTTCGATGATTTGATCGATAAAATCAATGGTGCAGAGGTCTTTGGCCGACATAATATATTCGTTGTCGAGCTCGTATTCGGTGCCGTCTTCTTTGTCAGTGACAATGTAGCTGTGGCGGCAATTTTGAATGCAGGCACCGCGGTTGGCACTCGCAAAGTGGGAGTGTAGGCTCAGGTAGCACTTGCCCGAAACAGCCATGCAAAGCGCGCCGTGTGCAAAAATCTCCAAGCGCACCAAGTTGCCACTTGGCCCTGTGATGTGTTGTCTTTCAATTTCTCTTGAGATTTCAGCAATTTGCTTGAGCGAAAGCTCCCTTGACAGCACCACAACATCGGCAAACGTGGCGAAAAACGCAACGGTTTCTACATTGGTTACATTGGCCTGAGTAGAAATATGAACGGGCATGCCAATCGATTTGGCAAATTGCATGACTGCAAAATCTGAGGCAATCACGGCGTTAATTCCGTCGGTTTTGGCGGCTTGCACGATGGTTTTCATGAGGTTCATGTCGTGCTGATACAAAATGGTATTGAGCGTCAAGTACATTTTGACTTGGTGCTCTTTTCCGATTGCTGCAATTTTTTGGAGGTCCTCTAAGGTGAAATTATTCGAGGAGCGGGCGCGCATATTGAGCTGTTCGATGCCAAAATAAACAGCATCACAGCCTGCTTGAATGGCCGACATTAGGGCTTCGTAAGAACCCGCTGGAGACATCAGTTCTACTTTCATGTTGCAAAGGTAAATTGATTTTAATGAATTGCTAAGAATTATGTATTTTCGAGCACAGAAATGGTTTTCAGCAGTATCCTCTTCTTATTGTACTTTTTGCCGGTTTTCATGTTGGTCTATGTGCTGCTGCCACAAAGCTGGAAAAACTATTGGGCCCTTTTGGTGAGCATTTTATTTTATGCCTGGGGCGCTCCCAACTTTTTGTACGTGGTACTGGGCACGAGTTTAATCGATTTCTATTTGGTTCGAGCCCTTTATCAAAGTAACAAGCCGCAACGCAGGAAACTTTTGTTGGCCGTTTCGCTAACGCTGAACTTGGGGCTTTTGGCCTACTTTAAGTACGCTAATTTTTTCATTGAAAACGTCAATCAGGTCTTAGCAGAATTGGGCATGACTGCTTTGAATTGGACGAGCGTTGCGTTGCCGATTGGTATTTCCTTCTTTACGTTTCAGACCCTTACCTATGCTATAGAAGTTTACCGCCAAGACCACGCACCTTTTGAAAAGCCCACGCAATATTTGCTTTACAAACTGATTTTTCCGCATGCCATTGCAGGGCCCATCATTCGCTTTAAAAGCGTAGCACAGCAGGTTGTAGCCCGCACCGAAACGCCAGATGACCGTATCATTGGTTTGTTTCGCTTTAGCATTGGGCTTGCCAAAAAAGTCCTAATTGCGAATGTACTCGCTAAACAAGCCGATTTTTATATGGGTGGCGAGCTCAGCGCCCTCAGTTTCGACGAAGCATGGGTGGGTATTTTGGCTTATACTTTTCAGATTTATTTTGATTTTTCGGGCTATTCCGACATGGCTATAGGCCTTGCCCGCATGATGGGTTTTCGCTTTCCAGAAAATTTTGACTCGCCTTACAGTTCGGGAAGCATTACCGAGTTTTGGCGCCGTTGGCACATCACGCTAGGTGCCTTCATGCGCGATTTCTTATATATTCCTTTAGGTGGAAATAGAGTAGGTAGCAAATGGCGCTTGTATTTCAATTTGTGGTTGGTGTTTTTGGTTTCGGGTCTTTGGCACGGTGCTTCTTGGAATTTTGTATTGTGGGGTGCCTTTCATGGTTTTTTCTTGATTTTAGACCGTTTGTTCTTATTGAATTTATTAGAAAAAATAGGTAAGGTGCCTGCCGCTATATTTACGTTTTTTGTGGTGGCGCTGGCCTGGGTCTTGTTCCGTTTAGAAAGTTGGGAAAGCGCCAAAGCATTCTATATTCAACTATTTGATTTTGAAGATATTAAATTCATTGATTTAAATAATAGCTTTTATGTTATATTCCTCTTAGCGATTTTATTTTCCATATTGGGGAGATCTCGTATTTTCCAAAGGGTAAGTAACTTTTTAATCATTGAAAATCCTTCTTTATCTATTACAAAATCTGCAATCCTAACGCTCATCACAATTGGATTGTTATTCTTGAGTATTGTCTTTCTCTCGGCATCTAACCTCAACCCTTTCATTTATTACCGCTTCTGATGAAAGTAGCACCAAAAAATACCATTTTGAAGAATGCACTATTTGGATTGGTGCTCGCGCTGCTTTTATTGCCTTGGCTAGAGCAAAACGAACACATTTTTGAGCCCAAACCGCTCGGTGGTGCGCAGCCTAGTTCAGAAAACATCAAATTCTCTTCAGCGCATTGGCGTACAGCCAAATTTCAAGAAGGCCAAGAAAAATACATCAGTGAACACTTCGGTTTGCGCCCATTTATGGTGCGTTTCTACAACGAAGTATTTGATAGGCTGTTTGGTGAATACCAAGCTAATGGCGTAATAGTCGGAAAACACGGCTATTTATTCGAAGAAGGTTATCTGTTGGCTGCTTCTGGTCAGGATTACATTGGCCTAGATTCGATCAATGAACTCGTGCAAACGCTGGCTTTGGTTCAGCGCGACCTCAAGCAAAGTGGAAAGGAACTTCTGGTGTGTATTGCACCTGGTAAAGGTTCGTTTTATCCAGATAAAATGCCTGATGTATACCGCTACAACCTAAGCACAGGCAGGAATTACCCCGATTTTATCAGAAAGCTTGTGGCAGAAAAGATTCCGCTTTTTGATGTGCAAGATTGGTTTTTAAAAATGAAAGCATCGGCGCCATATCCTTTGTATCCTAAAACGGGAATTCATTGGAGTAGTTATGGAGAGTATTTAGTGGCAGATTCGCTCATCAAGCAAGTCAGTGCGCTTTCACAAAAACCATTGCCCACACTTAAACTTTTGGGCATAGAGCAAGATGCAAAGCCCCGCGACCGCGACGACGATATCGAACTAGGCATGAACTTGCTTAGAGACCTTCCAGATTTGAAAATGGCTTACCCTAAATTTGAAGTCAAGCCGTTGTCTGCAGGAAAAAATGCTCCTAAAGTGTTGGTAATTGGGGACAGCTTTTACTACGGAATGTACAATTGGGGCATGATGCAACACGTGTTTGAGGGTGGTGAATTTTGGTATTATAACCACGAAAGGTTGGTGCCGGATAAAGCAACGACCTACCTCAAGGACGTAAAAGATTACAAAGCCTCGGTGAAAGAATTTGATGTTGTTATTTTGCTACTCACCGAAGCTAATTTGCCTAGATTTGGATTTGGCATGATGCCAACTTACTTGAAAGACTAAGCTTTTGGGATGAGCTTGACATTGAGGGCAACCCAGCCTTTCTGACCTTTGCTTTTCTCGAAACTCACTTCGTCGCGTTCTGCTATAGGTTGTGAAAGATTGGCTGCGTGCACAAAGATATTTTCTCCGCTCGCTTTGTCTTTGATGAAGCCATAGCCTTTTGAATCGTTGAAGAAAATAACGGTGCCAGTGTCTGCGGCGTCGTCTTCGTCGCTTTCTTCGCGACGTGGAATGCCAATTTCAATGCTTTCTGCATCGATTTCTACGCGTGTACTTGGATCAATTGGGGCATCGACGATGCGGCCAAATTCGTCTACGTATGCCATCATGCTGTCTAGGCCGCCTCCGCCTGCATTGGCTTTGCGCTCCTCAGAACGGATTAATTTTTCTTTTTTCTTTTTTGCTTTGAGTTTTTCTTTTTCCTTCTTGGAGAAGGTTTCTTTGGATTTAGCCATTTAATTGCGTTAAGAGAATAAGTGCCGTGAGAAGAGTAGGAAGGGAGGCAACTTACAAGACGCAGGCGTAATTAGACTGCAAAGATACAAAAAACTTACTGATGACGCTTGGTCGGTTGCCAAACAGAAGAGCGGATGCCTCCAAAAAAGCGAAATAAACCAATGAGCAGTGCCACATTCATACTCACAAAGTGAATGACGTAGCGCAACCAAACCAGATGCGTGCCTTGTCTGCGCGAAAGGTAATCTACCACAAAAGAAATCGGGATCAAGAGCAATATAAAATATAGGGCTTGATAAAACCAGGAACTCTCTTGTTTTTGCAGAATTTGCAGCGTCATGGCGACTAAAAATATAGGGAGAATCCAGCGCAGTACCTTGTGCGAAAAAAACGTGAATGAAACCGCATTGAACCGAAGTAGTAAGCGCCAAAATCGCTTTAGATTTTGAAAATTACCAGATGATATACGGATTTTGCGCTTGAACTCAATGAGCAGGTCATTAGACACATCTTCCAAAACAATAGCTTCCGTTTGTGTGATGCAACGGTAGCCCTTTTCTATGCAAGTCATGTTGACATAGAAGTCATCGACTAAGAAATGTTCCGGAATGGGCTCAAAACAACTTTTGCGAAAAGCAAAGCAACCGCCAAATGGCCCCATCATAGCGCCCCAAAGTTTGCCTTCAGCTTCTTTGAGCAAAACTTCACCTGCGATGTAAGTAGATTCAGGCATAGAAATACCCGTATTTTTGAGGCCATAGTGCTTCATGGTGGTATCGACTAAGCCAATGGTAGCGTCGGCAAATGGTGCTTGCAATTGAAATAGCGTTTGTTCTGTGAATAGCACATTGGCATCAGTTAAAACAATGAGCTGATGACTGGCCTTGGGCACGAGCGCATTGACAATTTTAATTTTGCCTTGTCTTTGGTCGAAATTAAATACGTGGCACGAGGCAAAGTGCTTCTGATATTCTTCGGCGATGAGTGAGCTAAAATCGGTGCTGGCATCTATGCCAATCAATACTTCAATCTGATCTTGAGGGTAGTTGCTATTTAAGATAGACTCCAGTTTTTCTCTGAGTACCTTTTCTTCGTTATGTGCGGCAATAACAATGCTCAGGGGAGGTAAAACACCAGTAATCGGGTAGCTGATGACATCTTGTTTTTTCTGAAGTAAATACTTCAACAAAAAAGGATAAATCAGGTAGCTATAAAGCAGAAAAACAATACCGAGTATAAAAAGTAAATTCAAGAGCATGCAGCAATATTAGCGATTATTTTGAAGTTCTTCGAGTATTTGAAGGAGTTGTCTTTGCACTTGTTTGGATTCAAAATGACGTTCAAAAAAGCGTGAGCAAAATTGAGCGCGGTCTTGCAAGGTATTTGGTTGCAGGATTAAATTTTCTAAATCGTTCAAAAATGCTTGTTCGGAGGTCATGTTGAGTTCATCTGGAAAAGAAGGAAGTCCGTCTGTAGATTTGTCGCTAAACACAATTGGCGCCCCAACACTCATGGCTTCTAAAATTTTCATTTTAACCCCTGATCCGGATTGCAAACAACCCACAAAAATACCGTGTGCAGCAATAAACGCAGAAGAATCGGGCACAAAACCGTGGATCTGCACACCGGGTTGTTGCCAGTGTTTTTGGAGTTCAGAACCTTTGCCGGCAATGTGGAACTCTAGTTTTGGAAAACGCGTCAATAGTTTTGGAAAAATTTGGGTCAAAAACCAATCTACGGCTTCTACATTGGGCTGCCAATTAAATGCACCCAAAAAACAGAGTCGTTGGGGAGTTAAGTTGCTCTGAACCGATGGTTTTGACAAAGACGCAGGTAGATAACGACAAGCGCTAAGCGTTTGATTCTCCATTTGTATCAAATCGGAGTCTGAAATCGCCAAAATAAGATCTAAGCCCCCTTGATCTTCACTCCAGATGCTTCTTTCTGCCCACTTGAGTGTATAGGCTAATTGTTGGAAGTACCATTTCTTGAGTAAATTCTTTGTGTTGTGAGCGAGGTCTTTCCAGATTTGATGTTCAATGTTGTGCGAGCGATAGATGAATTTCGCACTGCAGTAGGGCCTCAAGGCACTGGCATAAACTGCTGCATAAAGACTTTCAAAAATAACGAAGTCAAAAGCTGTGACTTGAAGTTCTTTTTTGATTGACACTAGGATGTCATCCTTCTCGAAGCGTTTTAAATTATACGACTCTTGTTTGATCAAGCTCGTTAAAGCCCCTAAAAATGTGACTTTCGTGTCGATGGTATGCGCTTGTACACTAAGTTTTGGATGAACAGGAAAAGCGTCTCCAACAAACGGATGTTTTTGTGTACTCAAAGTGTGGTAGTGTACCTCTTTGACGTGGTCCAAAGTGAGTAGGTCTTGTAAAAGCCTAGCCATGGCCAAACAGCCTCCATCTAAGATGGGGTAGGGTGGTTTATGACTAACGACGAGGATTTTCAAGGCAATATAATTTAAACAGAAAGTGCTTTCCTAGTGAAGAAAAAGGCGACAGGCGTAAATATTACCGCTGCCATCCACATGCCGACGGCTGGTGCTACAGAGCCAGTATCTGCTAGGTTGTCACCAACAGAGCTCATGATGAAATAGACCAAGAAGATAAGTGCGGCAATCACGACGGGGGCTCCGAATCCGCCTTTTTTGATGAGTGCTCCTAATGGTGCCCCAACAAAGAACAAAACAATAATAGCATAAGTAAGTGCAAACTTTCTGTGAAATTCTATCCAATATAGGTCGGTTTCGCGGTCAAGGGTTGTTAAAAATTGTTGTTGGTTGTCTAATTGTTGTTGATTGCGTCTGATCTTGGATAGCGCCAAGTTATAGGCTAATTGTTGGTCAGGGGGCGCTAGTTGATGGAACTCAATAGCTTTGCTCACTTCAGTGCCTTGCGTAACTAAACTTGGATCGTGAACGGTGGTTTGGGGGAGGTGTTGATTGAGGCTCATAAAGCCGAGCGTGCTTTGCTTGACAAAATTATTTTTTAAATGTGCTTTCTTGGCACGAATGGAGTCTATGGCTTCGTCTATTTGAAAGACATTGAGCATTTCGTATTTATCGGTAAATAAATCTTCTTTGGAGCGATTGAGGTCTAGCCCTTCAAGGTCGAGTTTATAGACCCCTTGGTCAAATTTTGAAACCCTTGATGGGCGTCCAGAAGGGTTGCCGACAGTGTTTGCAGCGGTATACTGTGGGTTTTGAATGTCGAGTTCTTCTAAGATGTGGCCATTTTTAAGATTCAAAAAGACATAGCGGCCATTGACTGATTTATAAACGTTCGCTTCTTTTGCTCTCACAGTGCGCAATTGGGTAGGTTGGGTGTAGTCGTGGATCGTGACACCCAAACACTGATTGCCAGATAAAGAATCGATTTTAATGGCATAACCTTCAAAGTGTTTGGAATATACACCTGGCGTAAGGATGGTGGCAATTTTCTTGTTTTGAATATCGTAGATAAGAGTGTGCCATTTGAGGTTTGCTGCTGGAATCACGTAGTTGGCAAAAAAGAAAGTCGATGCGGAAATAAGTACAACAATGACGATGAGCGGCCGCATGATGCGAAGTAAGGAAAAACCACTTGCTTTGAGTGCGGTAAGCTCGTTGTGTTCGGCAAGGTTACCAAAGGTCATGAGCGATGAAAGCAGGATAGCAAGAGGTAATGCAAGTGGAATAAGGCTTGCTGAAACGTACATAAGGAGTTCTAAAATAACCCATACATTTAAACCTTTGCCCATGAGGTCATCGATGTAGACCCAAAAAAATTGCATGATGAGCATGAACATCGAGATCAGGAGCGTCACGATAAATGGTCCGGTAAAAGACTTGAGACTAAATAGAACAAGACGTTTCAAGCGAAATATTTAGGCAAATTTAAGCAATTATGCCCAAACCTAAGCCGGACAAAAGCGCAGTGTTAGGCGCCGATGATGCGTTTGAGGTCAGAGATGGCTTGATGCCAAAGTGCCTGACTGCTTTCTTGATCAGAGGGGGCGGCAAAGTCGGTGATGTGGAGAATGACGGAGTTGGTCATGGGGTCTACAACATAGGCGAGTTCAAAGAAGGTGTCTAGGCCATCTTCTTCGTCTTCGAGCCATTGGAAGCGAATTTTTGAATTCATTTTGAGTTGTATGAGGCGAGCAGGTTCTGCGTTGCCATCCCATTCAAAAGTGTAGATGTCATCGTTGACCCTGACGTCGTCGGCAAACCAATCACCTAAGCCATCTGGCGTGCTAATGAGCTTGTCCAGAACGCGCGGATTGGTTTTGAGGAGGAACTCAAGCTTGTATTTTTCTTTCATTGACCCCGAGATTTATTGTTACATTTGCCATTCTTTAAATATACAAATTTTTCGCCAATGTCTGAGCAAAATCAATTGGAAAAGCTAGGAAATCAGTTTTTTAAGTACCGTGGGCAAATCCCTGTCTTGTTTTTTCTTGCCGCGTTTATCCTGATGCATTTCTTTCCAATGTACCAAAATTGGCTCAATCCGAATTACACCATCACGGCAATCGGCCTGGTTATCCTTGGGCACATCATCCGAGCACTTGCGGTGGGCAAGCGCGCTGCGCACACCTCAGGGCGTAACCGCGACGAACAAGTTGCAGAGGCAGTCAACTCTACCGGTATTTACTCAATGGTGCGCCATCCGTTGTATCTTGGCAACATCACCACCTATATTGGCTGGGCTGTTTTCACAGGTATTGATTGGTTGGTGCCATTGTTCCTTATTTTGTTCGTGGCTTATTACCGCCTTATCATTTATGCAGAAGAACAATTTTTGACCCGTAAATTTGGTCAGGCTTATCTAGATTGGAAAAGCCAAACGCCACTTTTATTGCCTGCTTTTTGGAAATTCAAAGCCAATCCGCAGCCGTTTTCCATTAAAGTAGTTCTTGAAAACGAATATTCAGGCTGGGCAGCTTCCATGACCACTGCATGGGTCTTGCTTTTGTTCCAAACTTATATTCTTGGTGTGCTCGAACCCAATAAATGGGCGCTTATTGGCATGGCCCTTTTCATTGTGGTGTTTGGCTACGGCATGCGCTACCTCAAAAAGAAAACACGGGTCTTCAAGATCGACTAAAAAGTCAGCTTTCCATTTATTGAGCAAAATCAAATACTTGGCGCTGTTGCAAGCTGCGTCCAAGTGTGAGTTCGTCTGCGTACTGCAATTCTGAGCCAACGGCAATTCCTCTAGAAATGCGGGTAACTAAAAGCTCGTATGCTTTGATTTTTTTATAGATGTAAAAGTTCGTGGTATCGCCCTCCATGGTGGGGCTAAGCGCCAAAATAATTTCTTTGGGCTGACTTTTTTCTATGCGGGCAGGCAAGCTCGCCACATTTAAATTCTGTGGGCCAATGCCATCCATTGGCGAGATCAGGCCACCTAAAACATGATACAAGCCATTGTAAGTACTTGTAGACTCAATGGCCATAACATCACGGATGTCTTCTACTACGCAAATAATATTTGGGTCGCGTTTGGGATTGCTACAAATGCCGCAAACCGGCGTATCGCTGATATTGCCACAACTCTCACACCGCAGTACTTTGTCTTTGAGAGCACTTAAGGCGCTTACAAAATCATCGATTTCGAGATCGTTTCGCTTGAGGAGGTCTAAAGCTAAGCGCAGCGCTGTTCTGCGCCCAACGCCAGGTAAACTCGCTAATTGATCAACGGCTTGCTCTAAGTAAATCGACGGAATTTGCATGGCTTAAAATTAGTAACTTTGCACATATGGCCAACAAGGAACTCAATATCCGCAACAAACGTGCTCGATTCGAATTTCACTTAGATGAAATTTTCGAAGCAGGAATTGTCCTGACCGGTACCGAAATCAAGAGTATCCGCAACGGAAAGGCCAGTATTTTAGAGTCTTATGGCTTATTTGATAAAGGGGAGGTGTGGTTGCGCAACATGCATATTACCGAATACGAAAACGGCTCTTTTTATAATCACAAGCCGCGCGCAGACCGCAAGTTGCTTTTACAGCGCAAAGAAATCATCCGTATTGAGAAGTTCTTGAAAATCAAAGGGCATACGCTCGTGCCACTCAAACTCTTTTTGTCAGAAAAGGGCTGGGTAAAAATACAGATTGCTTGTGCTACTGGTAAAAAACTCCACGACAAGCGTCATGACCTCAAAGAAAAAGACGACAAGCGCGAGTTGGATCGCTTGCTGAAGCGCTAATTAATCCTTGATAACCGGATAACCTGGATACTTCTTTTTGTCAAAGACAAACTTGGTGTCGTCGATGTCTGGGTTTGCTGTAAATTTTGTGACAACGTAAGTCATGGTGGTGCCATCTTTGGCTTTCATGCTCGCTTTCAGGAGCTCGTTGCCCGTTTTGGAGATGTACAAAATGATGGTGTGGTATTCTGCTTTTGACGGTACTTTCGGGTATAAATTAATGACGTGAACGGCTTCGCCATTGAGTTTGTCTTCGTGGTCGTATTTGTTTTTGAAGCCGGTTTCCCAAATGGTCATGAGGCGCTTTGGGTTAATAGACTCTTCGTCATCGGCGCTGGCATCGGATTCGTAAACAGAGCGTTCGTCTTTGACAATCGTCCAGGTTTTAACGCCATTGCAAATCATGGTGTTTTCACCGTAAGATGCATAAAATTTATTTCCTTTTACCCAACCTTTTCCGATTTCGTTTTCGTTGGTTCCGGTGGTGCTGTTTTTGACACTCGCATTGAATTCTATATAGAAGGATTTCATCCCCTTCATTTTGGTCGATAATTTATCGAGGATTCCTTGTGCTTTCGCATCTTGCGCCATGGCATTGATACTAAAAAGACTTAAAACAAAAACGAGTAAAAAGCGCATAAAAATGATTTTCTGTGCAAATATCATAAATTATGCCAAATCCACGAAATCTTTCTGCGTATTGCCGCTGTTAATCAATTACAATAATGGAATGATTGCTGATGAGTTCGCCTCCATGAACCTGCAGCAAATAAGTACCGGCCTTTAGGTCTAGAGGTAATTGAATTTCAGTATCTGTTTGCATGCGGAATACTTCTTTGCCTTTCATGTCTAGCAAGCGAACAAAACTAGCTGCTGGGCCACTCAAATGTACGATGCTTCCTGGGCAAGTCGGATTAGGGTAAATTGTCCTTTTAGTTGGTGCGACTTCTGTGAGGTTGGCCATGGAGCCGATATTGATGTTGTCCAAATAAATACAATTGCCCCAATCTCCGATGTTTCTAAATGCAATCTGTAAATTGCCTTGATTGGCAAATGCACTTAGATCAACAGAATCTTTGCGCCATTGGTCGTTGGTTGGTGTAAAAAAACTTTGGTTGTCAGGAGAGGTTGCTAAGATTTCACCTCCTTTGAAATATAAGACTTGCTCACTTGCAAAACAATCCGTAGACACCACTACTTGCAAAGTGTCAGAATAGCCGCTGCCCCAACGCGCATAAGCGACATCAAAATAGAGATAGGGCTGAGCAGATAAATTACTGGTTTCTAGCGGCAGCACTAAATCATCGTAACTCCCTTGTGAATCGATGTCGTAATTATTAAAGAAGGTCGCTTGACTAGAATTACCAAAACCACCTGCACTTGTAGAGAGCGTCCAGGTGCCGTTGCCGTTGTGATCCACCACACTCCAGCCTTGTGGTAAAAACTGCTGCTGAAAATCTTCTTGAATACCAGTCTGAAATGCATAGAACGAAAGTTCGACATAGAGCGAATCAGTATCGGTATGGCCATTGGCATCGGTGATTTGAAGGATGGCGAGGTGTTGGCCCGCATTCTGAAAATAGACGGCCGGATTGCGCAAATTTGAAGTGCTCGGGCTCCCTGTTGGGAAACTCCATTGCCATGTTGCATTCTGATGACTCAAGAATGAGTAATCATCGAAGTAGAACGAGTCTATGGCACAAATAGCTGTTTGGCTGAGCTGATTGACGGTAATGCGCGCCAAAACCTCTGATGGGTTTTCGGCGAGGTCGCTTTCATAAATACCCTTGCCGTAGCTTGCCAAGCGGATTTTTTGATCGCGATAGAAAGGCTTTAGGATATTGCCATTTGTAAATAGCGGCAGACCGTTGTTTTCCAAACTGAAATTTGTTTGGTTATTGCGGTAATACACTGCTTTATTGGTGGCTACATAAATGCCGCCATCGGTACCAGCGATGTGCACCAAAGATTGCACAGATTCGTTGTTGAGTAGGCTACTCGTGAGGTTGCTCCAGCTGCCACCACCATTTGTTGTTTTGAATACTTTAAAACCATTGGCGCCGCTAGGGTAGGCCAACCATAACTCTTGCGCATTGTTCGGATTGAGCGCGAGTAACATTCTACTGGAGTTGCCTGCCGGTATGGTGAGTTGAGACCAAGTTAGGCCAGCATCGTTCGTTTTCCAGAGCTTGCCCATGCTGCCACTTGCGGCCTTCTGATTGAGGTACATGACGCTTGGGTTGTCTGAGGCAATCTCAATATAGTTGATGCGCTCATTTGGATTGGAGCCGAATGTTTGAACGAGTTCGAATGAAGCTCCTTGGTCAGTTGTTCTAAAGAGTTGGTGCTCTTTACCGGTGAAGGCAATTGAATAACAATTCGGATGAAAAACGAGCTCTGTAGATTGTGCCGCCCAATAACTTTCGTTCGGATCAATGCCAAAAGAGGCATTATGAATGGCGCCGTCGAGGGTGGTTGGAATACGCTTGCCGTTGATGTCAGAATAATAAGTAAGCTTATTGTCTCCTGGATTGACGTAACCGGTTGGGGCTTCCCCACCACCTAATTCCAAAAAGTTGCCTGCGCCATAATTTTCGTGATATGCCAAATTGCCGTTGTGATAAAGACCTCCAACCAAAACATCTTCGTTCCAGCCGTTGTCAAAACCCCAATAGTCTGAGCCATGAACGCCAGACATATAAAAATCGGGTTGCGAATTCACAAAATCAGTGCTGCGGTAAATACCGCCATCTGTTGTGATCCAGGTCTGGTTGCCTATAACCCTGAAATCTTGGTTGTCTACATGTAAATTCAAGGGCCCGCCGACATAGCCCGATACCGAAGCAAAACTTGCTGCACCATCGGTACTGCGGTAAAGGTTCAGGCCGCCAATTAAAAGTTCGTCTGCGTTATTTGGGTTAGCGAGTAAAGCACAATTGTAAAATCCTTGGTGATAATTCCAGGTAGGCGTGCCTTGAGCTAAGTTCATATGCGTGGTGCTGTAAGGGCCTCCCACTGGGCCATTTGGTAAAGTCCAATTTTGACCTGAATCATTGCTGCGGTATAAACCAATGTAACCGACGTCGTTCGGTTTGGATTCGCCAATTAAATAGGCATAAACTCGCGCCGGGTCTGCGGCGCTTACGGCCAAGCGGCCGCCGCCATCGACGCGCGCTGGGTCAGTGGAATTGTACCAGCCAGCGTCTTGCAAGGTCCAAGTAAGGCCAGCGTCTGTCGATACAAAAAACTCGCAGCGAATCAGTTGGGGATTGTTTTTAAGCAAATAAAGTGTTTGGGCACTGCCTGGTTTTTGTTTGATGTCATAGCATTTATTGTTAAAGAGTGGGTTCCAGGTTTGAGCAGCGTCTGTGCTGCGGTACAATCCTTTGTCGGTGGCGGCTAAGATGATCGTTGGGTTATTTGGCAAGATGTAAATCTCGTTGACATTCAAACCAGTACTAGGGAGGGTGTTGGTCCAGGTTTGCGCGCCATCAATGCTCAGAAATATACCGTTGTTGCCGCCAGCCAAAACAAAATTGGCATTTGCCGGATGCACTTCTACTGCTGTAACGCCCGAACCAAAATCAATTGTTTTGGAGACAAGTTGCCAATTAAGCCCACCATTGACGCTTTTGTAAACCTCGCCAGGCTCTGTGCCGCAATAACAAGTGTTCGGCTGGCCAGCACATTGATCGAAACTATAGACATTGGTTTGCCCTGATCCTTGAGCGAGCCCTTCCTGGAAATTGGTGATGGGGCCCACTACGCTCCAATTAGAAGTTTTGGTTTGTTTTGCTTGTTTTTTAAGATATGCTTGCGCTTGCAGTTGCTGCTCTTGTGCGCTGGGCTCAATGATGAAGCCATGATCGTTGACGAAATATTGGTATTGACGGATCCAGCGCTTGTAGTATTGCGTGTGATAGTTCTTGACAAAATGAGCGGTGCGGTAATAGGCCTCGTAGGCATTTTGAACTTCGTAAATATTTGGCTGTGCGCCATACATGAGTTGCGCCCAATTAGGAAGCGTTGCAATTTCCACCTCAGATGGCTTTGGCATTTGTTGGGCCAAAAATGAGGAGCAATTGAGTAGGGCAAGGAATGCTACAGAAAAATAAAATGTGGGCATGGCAGGTATTTTAAGCCTCCAATTTACAATATTTTAGCCAATAAAACGGTCTTGAAATGCGGGGTCTGGAAGCAAGCAAGAATGGTGTTTGCCAAACCAACGGTACCTATTTTTAGCAACGCTGCGGTAAATAAAGTCTCTCAAAACGCGCGGAACTAACCAGGCTAGTTGCGACCAATGAAAACGACCAAAGACATCTTTGTAAATCATCAGGGCCGCACTGCTTTGCTGCCACCAGATGCCATCTCGTAGATATGAAACAGATTCTTGGAAAGGAAGTTGCTTGGCATCCTTTTCTATATAAGCAGGTAGTCCTTGATACGTACTAAATGTAAACTGCGCTTTGCGATCAATGCGAAGCAGGTATTGAATATAACGGTTGCAAAGTATGCAAACACCGTCATAGACTATAAGCTGCTTTGGTGCCTCGGTCATTATTTTTTAGGGGTGAGGTGTAGTGTTTTGGGTTCGCTTACTTTTTCTTGAAGCAAGGCCAATTGCAGCACCTCAGACATTTTGCTGACGTAGTCGATTTTGAGGCCCTTGAGGTAGACCGCTGGAATCTCATCGACGTCTTGTTTGTTTTTATTGCATAAAATAAGGTCGGTGATGCCAGCGCGCTTTGCAGCTAAGATTTTTTCTTTGATACCGCCAACGGGCAAGACGTCGCCGCGCAAGGTGATTTCACCCGTCATGGCGAGGTTTTTCTTGACTTTTCGCTGTGTGAACAATGAGGCGAGTGCGGTGAGCATCGTGACACCAGCACTTGGGCCATCTTTAGGAGTGGCACCTTCAGGAACATGGATGTGCACGTTGTATTGCGCAAAAACTTCTGGATCGAGCGCTAGGATGTCGTGATGACTTTTGAGGTATTCCAGTGCAATGACCGCAGATTCCTTCATGACCTCTCCGAGGTTACCTGTGAGGCTTAATTTACCGTTTCCTTTGGAAATGAGGCTTTCTATGAATAAAATGTCTCCGCCTGCGGCCGTCCAGGCCAAGCCAGTTACCACACCAGCGACGTCGTTGTTGTCGTATTTGGTGCGCATGCGGCCCGCGCCTAAGAATATAAATAGATCTTCGGAACACAATTTAGGTTCAAAAGTTTCTTCCATGGCAATTTGACGCGCGCGGTTGCGCACAAGCTTTGCGACAATTTTATCAAGCCCTCGGACACCAGATTCAAAGGTGTAAGATTCAATGATTTGTTGCCACAATTTTTTGTCGATGAGGAGGTCTGTTTTATCGATGCCATGGGCTGCAATTTGCTTAGGTAACAAATGGCGCTTGGCTATTTCGATTTTTTCTTCTAGGGTGTAACCATTGACCTCAATGATTTCCATGCGGTCGAGAAGTGGGCCTTGAATGCTCTGCAGGTTATTGGCAGTAGCTATAAAAAGTACTTTGGAGAGGTCAAATTCGGTTTCGACGTAGTTGTCGTAAAAATTGCCGTTTTGTTCTGGGTCGAGCACCTCAAGAAGAGCCGAAGATGGGTCGCCATGGTTGCTGCGGCCAAGTTTATCGATTTCGTCTAAGACAAAAACGGGGTTTGCCGTCTCTGTTTTCTTGAGATTCTGCATGATGCGCCCTGGCATTGCGCCAATATAAGTTTTGCGGTGACCCCGAATTTCGGCTTCGTCGTGCAGCCCTCCGAGCGACATTCTGACGTATTTGCGCCCTAATGCTTCGGCAATGGATTTCCCCAAGGAAGTTTTACCTACTCCTGGAGGTCCGTAAAAACATAAGATGGGCGCTTTCATGTTGCCTTTGAGTTTGAGGACAGCCAAGTATTCTAAAATGCGCTCCTTTACTTTTTCTAGGCCAAAATGATCTCGTTCCAAGACGCGCTTGGCTGCATTGAGGTCTAGTTTGTCTTTGCTGTAGACGTTCCAAGGAAGTTCGAGCAAAAGGTCTAGGTAGTTGAGTTGCACGGTGTATTCTGCACCTTGCGGGTTCATGCGTTGCAATTTTTCGAGCTCTTTGCCAAAAAGCTTGGCGACGCGCTCGTCCCATTTTTTATTTTGGGCGCGTTTTTCAAGTTCGCGGGCATCTTGAATTTGAGGGTTGTCGCCGAGTTCGTCTTGAATGGTGCGCATTTGCTGGTGCAAGAAGTATTCGCGCTGTTGTTTGTCGAGGTCTTTGCGTACTTTATTTTGAATTTCGTTGCGCATTTCGAGTACTTGGATCTCGGCGGTGAGGTGCTCGAGCACCATCATCACGCGTTTTTTCATGTCCATTTCTTCGAGCATCGCTTGTTTTTTTGCGACATCTGCATTCATGTTCGAAGAAATGAAATTCACCAAGAAACTCGGGCTATCGATATTGCCAATGGCAAATTGTGCTTCTGAAGGAATATTTGGGCTTTCGCGGATGATTTGTAGGGCGAGGTCTTTGATCGTGTTGAACATGACCTCGAGTTCTTTGTTGGCGGCATCTAGCGCTTGTTCGGTGAGCACGCGCACCTTAGCCTTCATGTAAGGTTCGGTTTGGGTAGCTTCAAGCATTTCAAAGCGACGCTTTCCTTGGATAATGACCGTAGAACTGCCGTCGGGCATTTTGAGCAAGCGAATGATTTGGGCTACTGTTCCGACCTGATGTAGGTCAGTGAATTGAGGTGCCTCGACATCTTGGTTTTTTTGAGAAACCACTCCGATGATTTTATCGCCTTTATTGGCTTCTTGAATGAGCTTGATGCTCTTGTCTCGACCAACGGTAATTGGAATGACTACTCCTGGGAACAAGACGTTGTTGCGCAACGGAAGAATAGGGAGCTCTTCTGGGAATTCTTGTTTGTTCATGTGCTCTTCTTCCTCGGCGGTGATCAGCGGAATGAACTCTGCGTCGGCATCGTAGCCAGACATACCAAAAAATCCTTGGTCAAAAAGATTGCTCATAATAGAAATGTTTCAGGCATTTGAGGTGACAAGATGCATGCCAAAGACAGCAACACTGCAAAAAAGTCAGTTCTTTGCCAAGAAGGTGAGGATCTGGCGCTCTTCTTCACTGAGTTGACACTTTCTTCTGGACATCATGGCAGCCGCAGCTTCTAGCGCTTTGTCTAGGTGATAAACCTCTGAACCGACATCGGATACCCACTGAAAAGAAGGAGTGAATTTCTCAGGGAAGCGCGTGCAAAAAATGTTGCTACAGACCCCAACTACACTGGCGGTATTGAACTGAACATTGATGGCCGATTTGCTGTGGTCTCCCATCGTTAGTCCCATAAAAAGCTCAGAGGTATTGACTTGTTTTTGTGCCTCGTAAGAGTAGGTATTGACTGCGCCGTAATTGTTTTTGAGATTTGAGCAGTTGGTATCTGCGCCAAGATTACACCATTCGCCAATAAGCGCATTGCCAATAAAGCCATCGTGGCCTTTGTTTGAATAGCCTTGAAACACGCTGTTGCTCACTTCTCCACCGATGCGGCAGGCTGGGCCTATGGTAGTGGCGCCATAAATTTTTGCACCCATTTTAACAACCGCACCCTCCAATAATGATATAGGCCCGCGAAGCAGCGCGCCTTCCATGATTTCAGTATTTTTCCCAATATAAATTGGGCCTTCGTTAGTGTTGAGTATGGCGCCTTCAATGCGCGCGCCGTCTTCGATGAATAATTGGTCTACGGGCCCAATTAAGCGATTGCTAATGCTCAGTAACTGACTTTTTTTGCCGGCGCAAGCAAGGTTGAAGTCCGCTTTTAAAATGTCCGCGTTTTTAAGGTAGAGATCCCAGCGATTTTCAAGGATGATGATGTTCGAATTGGTAAAGGCTTTTTGGGAATGAGCCGTGCCATTTTGAGCCACTAAAAGGTCTTCGATATAAAGTGCTTCCCCTTCTTTGAGTAGACTAACCACCTGTGCCAATTGCTGGTCTGGAATCACTTGCGCATTGATCCAGATGCCCGCAAGAGGGGGGTATTTGCCTTGCAAATATGCTTCGGTTTCATAACCGATTTCGGCATGAGGTAAAAGACGCTGCCAGCGTTCGGTATTGCTATACAAACCACAACGCAGTTCGGCTAGGGGCCTTGTGAGCGTAAGTGGTGCAAAGCGAAGGTGCAACTGGTTGTCAGACAGGAGAAGTTTCATTGGCGCGGTCAGAATTAGAGGCAAAACTACTGATAAACAGCAAGGCAAAAGTAAGGAAACCGTTCAGTAATAACATTTCGTTGCCAAATTGGTAGCCTTTCCAAATGAGGTCGGCATTTTGACTCAGTAAATAACAGCAAACAGGCGCCAAAATCACAATGAATGGAATGGACATGGCAGGTGCGCTTCTTTTGGTGAGGATACCGAATGCAAACAAACCGAGTAGCGGCCCATAGGTGTAGCTCGCAATCAAGAAAATCAGATTCACGATACTTTTATCATTGTACCACTTGAATAAAAATACCAAAAGGGTAAACAAAACCGCAAAACCGATGTGAACAATTTTTTTGAGACGCATGCGTTCGCTTTCAGGTAAATTCTTGCGTTCAAAACCAATGATATCTATACAAAAAGATGCTGTGAGTGCCGTGATGGCGCCGTCTACAGAAGGGAAAAGTGCGGAAATGAGCCCAATAATGAAGATGATGAAAACGCCACTTGGTAAATACGTTTGAATGATTTTAGGGAAGAGGTCGTCGGGGGCCAATTCAAGGCCATTTTTGAGGGCAAAATAACTTAGGATGCTACCGAGTAATAAGAAAAGTGCATTGACAATCAATAATGTAAAACTGAATACCACCATGTTTTTTTGGGCATCTTTGAGCGTTTTGACACTGATGTTTTTTTGCATCATTTCTTGATCGAGGCCGGTCATGGCGATCGTAATAAAAGCACCGCCAATGAAATGCTTCCAGAAGTAATCGCTTTTAGAAGGGTTCAAGGATAAAATTTGTGTGAGTTTTTCTTGTTGGAGGTTGTGCCAAAGTTCGGCCCAAGAAAAATCCATTTGTTGTTGCAAGGTGACAATACAAACCACAAGCGCTAGCAGCATGAAGAAAGTTTGTAGGGTGTCGGTCCAGACGATCGTCTTGACGCCGCCTTTCAGTGTGTAGGCTAAAATCATGAGAACGATAAGTAGTGTTGCCTGCCAGAACTCAAGGCCAATAGGCTCAAAAACAAATAATTGCAACACATTAATGACTAAATAGAGCCGCACAGTTGCGCCTAAAGTTCTTGAGAGAATAAAATAGCCAGCACCCCATTGATAGGCATGTAAACCAAGCCGCAACTCTAAATATCGATAAATTGAACTGAGTTGGTGTTTGTAATAGAGTGGTAACAGTACGTAAGCCACTACGAAATAGCCTGCAAAAAAGCCCAATACTAATTGATAATAATGCCAGGCGCTGGCACTCACGGCCCCAGGTACGGAAACAAATGTGACGCCGGAAAGCGAGGTGCCGATCATGCCAAATGCAACTAAATACCAAGGACTCTTTTTATCGCCAGTAAAAAAACTGTGGCTGCTTGCATTTTTGGACGTAAAGTAGGCAATAGCAAGTAATACGCCGAAATAAATAAAAAGGATGGAGGGCAGTAGCATTTGATTCATGAAGTAAAAATAACGTAAAGCGCTATATTTGCCTGAAAAAATTACGCATGGAACTCATTTTTATCGCTATTTCCTTTTTATTGGTCAGTTTGGCAATGGTTGCAATTGTCTATTTATTTATCAAGCGTCAGCACGACCATAGTTTAATAGCGCTGCAATCTGAATTGAGTTTACAGCGTCAGAATTATTTTTTACCCAGCAAATTGGAGGCTTATCAGCGTTGTATATTGCTCTTGGATCGCATTGCTCCGGCAAATCTTACGCTCAGAACTTTGCAGGTGACTCAAAATGCGCGCACCCAACAAAGCCTGCTCTTGAAAACCGTTCGCGAAGAATTTGAGCACAATATTGCACAGCAATTATTTGTGTCAGCTCAAGGTTGGGCCATGCTCGTTCAGGCCAAGGAAGAGGTCTTGCGCGTCATCAATATGGCTGCAAATACGCTAGATGAAAACGCAAGCGCAACAGACTTAGCTGCTAAAATTCTAGAGATTTCGGCGCAGTTAGAGCAATTCCCAACCGAAATTTGCCGCGCCTATTTGCAAAATGAGTTTCAGCGTTTTAGCGCTTAGCCATTTTTTCTTTCAAGATGGCGATCAACATTGGAAGCAATGACAAACCAATGATGCCGAATATGACCGTTTCGAAGTTTTTACGAACGAAATCTAGGTTGCCAAAGAAGTAGCCTGTTAGCGTAAGGCCCAGTACCCAACTGATGCCGCCAATTACATTGAATTTCAAAAAGGTGCTGTAACGCATGTTGGCCAAGCCGGCGGTAAAAGGCGCAAAAGTGCGTACTATCGGAACAAAGCGTGCAATAATGATGGTTTTAGAACCGTGCTTTTCGAAAAAGTCTTGGGTTTGTTGAAGGTGCTTTTCTTTGAGTAAGGCGTAGCGCCCAATTTTAAGCGAAGCTAATTTGCGGCCATATTTTTGGCCAATCCAGAAATTGACTGCGTCGCCTAAAATGGCCGCGACAATCAGCAAGCTCAGGACTGCAAATAAATTGAGCTGTGCTAATTCTGTTTCCATTTGCACGCCAGCGCAAAAGGTTCCGGCCGCAAATAAAAGAGAGTCTCCGGGGAGTAAGGGCATGAAAACCAGGCCTGTTTCTACAAATACAATTAAAAATAGAATACCGTAAATCCAGGTGCCGTAATCCTGAATGAGCACAAAAAGATAGTTGTCGATGTGGAGGATAAAATCGAAAAGTTGGTAGAGGGCGCTCATTTATTGACAAATAATTTGAGGTGCATTTTCCGCTATCCAGGCATTGATGCCGCCTTCGAGAATGCAAATATTGGTCGCGTTGAATTCTGTCTCAATAAAGTTAGCGAGCGCCTCTGCGCGTTTACCTGACTGACACATCAGTACTACTTGGTTGTAGTGTTTGAGCGTGGGGTAGGCTGCAGCAAATTCTGCCATCGGGATGGAGGGGCAATCTATTTTACAATTCAGTAGCTCATAGGGTTCACGGATATCGATAAGGCAACAATTTTCTGAATCGTTGAGTGCTTGTAACACTGCCTTCGGGCTGAGCATTTTCATGGACGTAAATTTTAGCAAAGATAAAATTCTTGGTCAATAGACCTTTATTTTTTCACTTTGCTTTTTTGCTTTCAGCTCAATTTTCATGGCTTCCTTGAGTGTCACTTGTATATGTAAAACGGGGCTTTTCAATACATTTTTACCTGCTTTGAGCTGCTTGTAATTGACTTGGCAATTGTAATAAGTGCGGAGCGCTTGTAAAGCAAAAGCGTTTTTAGTTTCATTCTTTAATCCCATGGCATACGCCTGATTCCCGTTTCTTATGAAGAGCAGTTGTTCTTTGCGAAAATAAGCGATCTTGTGTGCAACATGAAGTTCATGGCGCTGGTAGCTCATGAAAATCAAACAGAGCAGGAGCACGGTCTTTGACAAATAATTGAACTTCCATGCACTGCTGTAAAACAGACCAAAACTAGCTAGCCAAAACAAAAGCACCCACCAAAATGGGAGTGTTAATCCTTCGGCCAATGCGCCAGGTAAGTTGCTGAAAAACGCCATGATTTGTAGCATCCAGTTGATGCTTAGTTCCAAAGTGTAATTGCCCAGCTGGTCGAAAAGAGGGAGGTAATTCAGCAGTGGGAATAGCATGCCCACCACCAAAATCAGGCTAGATAAACTCATGAGGCAAAGATTGGCTACTTGTGCGTAATTGGGGTAGAGGTGAAAATGATATAAACTAATAGGAAAAGTAGTGAGGGTGGCAGCGATGCCTAGCGCGCTTCCTTCCCAAAGATGTTGTAAAATACGCCATTTGAAATGGAGACGTTTTTGGATGGGTTCGTAGTAAAGATAAATGCCAAGCATCGCCAAATAAGACAACTGGAAACCTAAATCAAATAGATAGCGGGGGTCATAGAGTAACAAGCAAAAAGCCGAGAAAAACAAAGCGTTGAGTTGGCTCATTTGCTTGCCTGAAAGTTGACTCAAAAGCAAAACACTGTACATAAATACACTGCGCAACACCGAGGCAGAGAGTCCAGTGAGCACGGCGTAATACCAAACCAGCAACAATACAATGAGCAGCGCTTGTTTGCGACTGACCCATGCAGAAAAATACCCCAAAATATAGAGTAGGGCCAAGATGAGTAAACCAATATGCATGCCCGAAACAGCCAAAATATGCATCGAGCCCGTTGCCAAGAAGTAAGACCGAAGTTCTTGATCAATGCCGTCGCGTTCACCTAAAATAAGTGCCCTTGCAAGGTTTGCAGTTTTCGGGCTGAGTGCCGCTGAGAAATCTTCAGAGATGCGTGCTTTTACCGCAGCTAAGTTGCGCTTAAAAAAGTTTTTGTCAAATCGTTTGTGTTTGCGCAAGTCTTGGGGGCTACAAAAAACGCGGTGACTTATGTTTTGCAATTCGTAATAGCGCTCTTGATCAAAGGCTCCAGGATACGTCTCGTTAACGATTCGCTCTGGCCTGCAGCGCAATAAATAAGAAGTTTCGTCATGAAGTTTTGACGCGTTTTTCAAATAACACAACAATTGAATCTGTAAAGTTTGACCGGCACGACAAAAGATAAAGTCTCCTTTAATTTTTTGAAGGGGGCCTTTAAATTCAATTTGCTGCGGATAGAAACGACCCACAACAGGCTCTCTGAATTCAAGCTTGCGCTGCATTTTAAAATGGGCCTGTGTAAAAATCTGTAGCCAAAATCCGAGTGCTGCAAAGAGGCCAATAAGTGCCCAATGTCTCGCTTTTTTGGGCCAGAGTAGCAGCAAACCAAAAAAGGTAAATACTTTGAAAAAAAGCACTGCTGTATCCGTCAAATTACGGTAATCAGCGAGGTAAATACCGACGATAAACGGAAGTAGTACCCATAAAAAGTGCCACTGAAAAGCGGGAGCTTCTCTTTGAGAAATAGGATCCATAAGCGAGCATTAGAGGTAGAATTTTCCCGCTTTGAATTTGATTTTTTCGGTGAGTAAATGAGGGCGAATCAAGATTTCAAGATCTGCTTTTGCACAAAAGAATTGCGCCTCAAGATCTTGAATGCTTTTGGGTTCAGTAAGGAAAGTGAACAGCGCTGCTTCGTTGAGCGTTCGAGGTTGACAGATGTCGCACTGCCCGCAAGGGCCTATGGTTTGTCCAAAATAAGTGATGAGTTGTTGTGCCCTGCAACTAGGTAGTTCGCAATAGCGTTGCATGGCATTGAGTTTCGATTGAGCTGCTTCCTTGCGCGCTAAGTAAATCGAAGGTTTGAGTTGTAAATAAGACTCAGGGAGGCGCTCCATCGTGAAATGCAAGATCGGAAGACTGTTCTTCTTGGTGAGTTCTATGATGCCGTTTTTTTGCATGAATTCGAATTGTTCATACAAACGTTGTTCTGTTGTTTTTAGTCTTTGAAGGAGCTTGTCTTCGTGAATGAGCGTGAGTTGCTCAAATATGCCCGGATAACTTCTGACAAGGGTGGTGCAAAGCTGGTAATAGGCTTCGTGTTGGATCTGAAAATTGTATAGCACTTCATTGCTCACTATAAACTGCAGTCTTGTAGGCTGGAAAAAACCTTCAGAAAGGCTTAGGTTGCCATTTTGCTCCAAAATTTTGAGTGCATAAAAGACTTCGTCGTAAGCGAGTTCAAACGTTTGGCAAAAAACCTTAATGTCAAATGGATAGGCTTCGTCTTTGCCAGCACCAATCGCAATTTTAAGGTAATTGCAAACAGCTCTATAGACAAAGACGACGCGATCGGCTGCCGGGAAACTCCTGTCAAGTTGCTGTTGTAATTGTTGGAAATCTGCAGGCTGAAAGAGCAGTAAAGCGTAGGAGGGGAGCCCGTCTCTGCCACCGCGACCCGCTTCTTGAAAATAGGCTTCTGGTGAGCTTGGTATCTCGTAATGCAACACAAAACGCACGTCGGGCTTGTCAATGCCCATGCCAAAAGCATTGGTGGCAACCATGACCTGCTTTTTGTTTTGCAGCCAATCCTGGAGCATCTGGCTTCTTTCTTTGGAATTGAGGCCGCCATGGTAAATGCCGCAGCGAACGCCGTTGGCATGAAGCACGCGCGCTACTTCTTTGACCGATCGCCGCGTTTGACAATAAACAATACCCGTTCCGGTTTCGCGTCGGCAAATGGCTAAAATTTCAGCTGTTTTATTGGTGGCTTGCCGAACCAAATATTGAAGGTTGTCTCGGGCAAAAGACGCTTCAATAATTTGCGCTTTTGCTAGCGCTAATTGTTTAATGATGTCTTGCTGTACTTCTTTAGTGGCGGTGGCGGTGAGGGCGAGAATCGGAACAGTTGGTTGAAGTTGACGCAACTTGGAAATTTGCCTGAAAGCGGGCCTGAAGTCGTGTCCCCACTCAGAGATGCAATGCGCCTCATCTACCACAAGCAGGGAAATTTTCATGCGCTTGAAGCGTTCAATAAACAAGGCAGATTGAATGCGCTCCGGCGAAGTGTATAAAAAATCAAGCCCCCCGAAACGTGCATTATCTAAGATTTGATCGATTTCTCGGTAGGTGAGCCCGCTGGTGAGTGCTTTGGCGCGCAGCCCTCTTTTTTGAAGGTTTTCTACCTGATCTTGCATGAGTGCAATCAGTGGTGAAATAACAAGGCAGAGGCCCTCGCGTTGCAAACCCGGCACCTGAAAACAAATGGATTTACCTCCTCCAGTGGGCAGCAAAGCTAAGGTGTCTTCACCCTTTAAAGCTGCATTTACAATGGGTTCTTGGCTTGGTCTAAATGCCGCAAAGCCCCAGTGTTTCTGAAGTAAATCAAGGGCTTGTGTGAAGGCGTGCATGGCACAAAGTTAAGGATTGCTTTTAATAAGGTCAATAAGTTGTATGCCTACCGATTTAGCTGTATATTCGCGCATCAATTAACACGCTTATGTCTGGAGTTTCCTTACAGTTCCCCGTCACACACACCACTCAAAGTCATCTTTCGGCTGTGGATTGGGAAAATCTCCCTTTCGGAAAAATCTTTGCTGACCACATGTTTGTCATGGAATATGCCAATGGCGAATGGCAGCAAGGTGAAATCTTACCCTTCGGCCCAATTGACATGCATCCAGCAATGTCTGCCATTCATTATGGTCAATCCATTTTTGAAGGCATGAAAGCCTATCGCAACGAAGCTAACGAGGTGGTGCTTTTCAGGCCCGAACTCAATGCGCGTCGTTTTTCTGAATCTGCAGCACGCATGTGCATGCCAGAAATCCCAGAAGAGTTGTTTTTAGAGGCGGTTAAGCAACTAGTTGCCACAGACGCTGCTTGGGTTACAAACAAGCCAGGCTATGCGCTATACATCCGACCATTTATGTTTGCCACCGACGAATTTGTCGGCATCAAACCTTCAGATACCTATAAGTTTGTGATCATCAATTCTCCGGTAGGTGCTTATTATGCAGAGCCTGTTCGCGTCAAAATTGAGGAGCACTATACGCGCGCAGCAGTAGGTGGTGTAGGTAGAGCAAAAGCAGCCGGCAACTACGGCGCATCTTTGTATCCCGCAAAACTTGCACAACAACAAGGCTTTCATCAGTTGGTCTGGACCGATGCCAAAACCCACACTTTCATCGAAGAGTCTCGCACTATGAACATCGTTTTTGTTATCGACAACAAAATCATTACGCCTACAGAAGAAGCAGATACCATTCTGCGCGGCACCACCAAAAAAACAGTCCTTGAACTCGCCAGACATTGGGGTATTCCTGTAGAGGAGCGTCCGGTAACCGTTGCAGAAATCATTGAAGCAGCTAAATCTGGCAAACTACAAGATGCGTTTGGAGCTGGCACCGCGGCAACAATTGCGCCTATTGCACTGATTGGTTACCGCGATGAAAAAATCGCTTTGCCTGCTTTAGAAACCAGAACGATTTCTCTTAGAATCAAAGAGCATCTAGATGGCGTCAAGTCAGGTGCAATTGAAGACACCATGCACTGGGTGCAGAAAGTTTGTTAAAATTGTGAAATCCGACCAAGGTTAGCATCTTTGTTATATGCGATCACTTTGGTTTTCCCTTTTTTTCTGTTTGTCTTACAGCGCCCAAAGCCAAGTGCTGCAGTGTACATTTACCGATTTTCAGACCAAAGATTCTGTAGCCAACGTGAGGTGTTGGTTGGTAGCTAAGGGAGATACCTTGTCTTATCAGTTATCGCAGCGAAATGGCTCACTCACCTTTGTTCTTAAAGGAATGAATGTTGCGCCAAAAGAAACCTATATCGTATTTGCGCACCCATTTTATCAAGAAGGCAAATTTGTTTTGCCTTATTTTGAACCAAACGACACCATCCGCAAATCCATTCAACTTAGAGCTCAACGGATTCAAGAAGTAAAAGATATCGTATTAAGGCCCAATTTGCCAGATACGATCTATGCATCCACTACCTATAGTGTAGCTGATTTTGAAATAGGTGCTACGGGCGAGCTCTTTTTACTCACCTATGAAAAGAATTTACAAAAAGATGCGCAACTTCAGGTTGTCGAGGAAGGGCGTGTACAGACCGTTTTGCCCTTGCCAGAACGCGCCTCGGAGCTCAAAAGAGATTTTCGTGGCAATGTGCATGTGCTCACAGCTCAAAATGCATTCGGTTTGGTGCAGCAAGACAGCATGTATGCTTTAGCGGGTATTCCCAAAGATTATTTCTTTAAATATTTAGCCCCGATTGTAGACACGAGTCAGACGCGCTTTTTTTACTCGAGCTACAGCGATATTTATCCTGCATTTGAATACGGTTGCTTAGATCAGCTCGATTCTGTCTATAAATCGATCCTGCATATTCAGGACGACCTCATGATGGAGTTGTATCGGTCGGAATACAAATGGGTAGATGTACGCACCAAGCTGTGGGCCAAGAATTTAGAAAACCAGACGGGGATTGATGCTGAGATTTATGTTGGTGCCAATTATTTCACGCAATCGCTTTATTACGAGCCCGTTTATGCGCCGCTTTTTCTGGTTCATGACACGCTTTATATTTTTGACTACCCGAAGGATATGCTGCGCGTCTATGACAGCAAGGGTGCGTTGCTGAATTCTATTCCTATTTTACATCATTACCAGGCCAAGCAAACTGGCTTTCAAAAGAACCTTCAACAAGACCGCAAGACGGGCAAAATCTACGCGGTTTATCAGCAAGAAGGGCATTGTTATGTCGGATTGATCGATTTGAAAACAGGAGAGGTTAGGCAGAAGGTACGGCTCGCTTTTAGATACGTCGAAAAAATACGCGTTCACGAAGGCGCGGTATATTATATCTACAGACCTTTCGAGTCTGCGCAAAAAAAGTTTTTGTACAAGCAAAAATTACCAGCGCTTCGATAACGGCGCCGGGCGCTTACTTCTTCAATACCACTTTAATAGAAACGGGAAGGTGATCCGAATAGCCACCTAAGTATTTGGTACCTGCGTAAGTGCGGTTGGGAACCGTTTGCCCTTTGTATTCGGTGAGCAAATAAGGGAAGCAATGAATGGTGCCGCTATTTTTTTGAACGGACATGGCACCTTCGAAGGCATTGCCTGACGCAAAAATATGATCGATGATTTCCCATTCATTTTTGTAATTATAAGAGCCGCCAAATCGGCCACTCTCCTTTGTGATTTGAGGAGTTAATTTGGTTGCAATAATTTGTGGGGCAGCATCTTGTGGGTGATCATTTAAATC
>JACCDI011911958.1_pt1 | contig 47569 bp, 43 predicted proteins | sample 7442791 | NCBI WGS metagenome assembly JACCDI01 (sample SAMN15323434, study PRJNA562643) | freshwater metagenome | isolation source: river surface water | place: USA:Blue River Watershed | collected 2017-08-15 | reverse complement strand
GGAGTGGGTGTGAAAGAAGCTGTCCCAAGGCACGCTGACATAGGCCATGCCGTCGCCCTCGATGAACTGATCGGGCATGCCGCGGAATACCGACAGGAGGCTGCCGGTGTCCGGATGGACCACCACGCGCCAGCCGTCGTCCGGTGCCTCGGTGTAGGCCTCGTTGAAGGCCCACAGGGCCAGCGTTCGCTGCAGGGGGTGCGGCTGTGAGGGTGAGGGTTCGATCAGGTAGGTGGGTTGGACCAGGGCAGCCGCCCGCTGCGGAAACAGCGTGGAGTCGAACACCTGCGGGATGTGGCCTCGCGGTGTGGTGTCGACGACGATGGGCTGCGGGGGGGGGGGGGGCAGCGGCGCCTGGGCGCTGGCCTCGGGGGGGGCGGGCGCGGCGAGTGTGGTGGGGGGCGGCGCACTGGAGAAGAGCGAGCGCGGCGGCTCGGCGCTGACCGTGAGCGATACCGTGTCCGTGTCCTGGGCACCGGCGGTGTCGGTGGTGGCGACGGTCAGGGTGTCGGTGCCGCTGAAGCCCGGGTCCGGCACATAGGCCACCGTGGCGAACATGAGGTTCAGACTGCTGCGGGTTCCGCGCAGGACCAAGGTGTCCGATCCGCTGCCGCTCACGTTGACACCCTCGACGGGTTCTGTGGCATTGAGGGTGCCGTTTTCGGCGGAGATCTCCACCTTCTCGATGGCTTCTTCGCCGTCGGCGTCCGCGACCTCCACATCATCGAGCATCAGGGTCTGACCGCTGGCCAGAAGCTGCGCTTCGGGCACGGTGTTTTCGGGCAGGTCATTGACTGAGTCCACGTGCAGGGTCAGGTTGTGGACATCGCTCCAGGCCTGACCGTCGGACACCTGAAATTGGAGGGTGGCGTAGCCGGTGGCCCATTCGTGAGCGTCGGGGATGAAGCGCAGGGCTTCTTGCTTCAGCGTCGCCGCGGCGATCTCCTGGTTTTCCGTGACGGACAGCCAGTCGCCCCGATAGTCCTGATATTGCAAGACGCCCTCGACCGGGAGGGAAACGATCCGCACGGCGGTGAGGGCGGCGGTATCGACGTCTTGGAAATTTCCGAAGTCGCTGGCTGTCAGGAAGACGGGGGTGTCTTCGGGTGTGGAGGCGATGTCGTCGCTGGCGGTCGGTGCGTCGTTGACGGGGGTGACGGTGATCGAGAGCGTGGCGGTCGCAGAGCCTTCCTGGCCGTCGGAGAGGGTGTAGTAAATGGGCGAAACGGTGCCGTGGAAGTGGGTGGCGGGCGTGAAGGTGAAGGTGCCGTCGGCGTTAAGGGTCAGGGTGCCCTGGCCGGGGAAGGTGGCGGTGTTGTTCTCGGTGGTGTATTTCGTGTCGTCACCCGCCACCGTGAAGCCAGTGACCGTGAGCGTTCCACCGTCGCTGTCTTCATCGTTCGCCAGGACGTCGATCGTGGTGGCGGCGCTATCTTCATTGACGGTTTCCGCATCATTCCTCGCCACCGGTATGTCGTTGACCGGCGTTACGCTGATCGAGAGCGTAGCCGTGGCGAAGCCGCCCTGGCCGTCGGAGAGGGTGTAGGTGATGGCAGGCAGGTCGCCATGGAAGTTGGGGGCGGGCGTGAAGGTGAAGGTGCCGTCGGCGTTGAGGGTCAGGGTGCCCTGGCCGGGGAAGGTGGCGGTGTTGTTCTCGGCGGTGTATTCCGTGTCGTCACCCGCCACCGTGAAGCCAGTGACCGTGAGCGTTCCACCGTCGCTGTCTTCATCGTTCGTCAGGACGTCGATCGTGGTGGCGGCGCTGTCCTCACTGACGGTTTCCGTATCATTCCTCGCCAGCGGTATCGCATTAGGTACGGGCAGAAGGCATTTCATCAGCTTGTCGACATCCATCGATGAATTGATTTGCGCCTGGCCTTCGGTGATTTGGATCGATCCTGTAGCGAGGATGAAGCCAACGTTGTTCTTGTCGTTGTCTTTGTTGCCTTGTTTCCATCCGTCCAGTGCGTCTTGCGCTGTCGTGAACGAGGGGTCCGTCCAAAAGTAATAGCCATCCCTGGCACGTGTCTGGCCGCTGATCCACCCGTAATAGGTCGTCCCTCCGATATCCATGCGAACCAGCACATCGTTGCCATGGCCTCCTTCATCGGTGTCGGGCAGGCTGATGCCACCGATCTCCAAGCCCGTGGAGGCCACATTGACATGGCTCGCCTCTCGCGTGATCTCACCGTCGGTGTTCGAGATTGGGTACGCGATGCCCAGGACGGGCGACGCCTGCGACGCCTCGACGCTCGGTTCGGTGTCCACCAGGGCCTCGGCGCCTGTTGCGGCCGCCGCACCATCGAACATGAAGCGTGCCTCCAGCGCCAGGGGCCGAGGTGAGGCGGACAGGAGACGGGAGGGCCGTGCGGCCTGGGGCAGTGGGGTGAAGATCATGCTGAAAGCTCCTGTGCAAGGAAGGTCAGATGAAGGGCGCGTAGCGTTAGCGCCCACGCGGCGCTGCAATGTCAACGCGTCCGCTCATGCCGGCCATGAGTTCAGGAAAGCGCCCGTGGATGGCGGCGGCGACCTTGAGCGACTGGCTCACCGGGTCCACCCGTGCGCCCAGGCGCGTGAGGCGGGCCGGATAGGTCTTGCCGGTTTCGTCGATCGCCACCATGAAGTCGCCGCCGACACGCAGCCAGCCGAGCCAGGCCGAGGGCACGATGAACTCCAGCTCCAGCACGCTGTCGTCCAGGATGTCCAGGACGGGCTGGCCCGCCTGAACGAATTGCTGCTCGCGTACCTTTTGCTCTGCGACGCGGCCCGAGAAGGGCGCCACCACGGTGCATTTCTCGAGGATGGCCTGCTGGCTGGCCAGCTCGGCGCGGGCCCGGCGGACTGCCACCTGGGACAGCTCCAGTTCGAGGTGGCCGACCGCGTTGAGCTTGTGCAGTGACTCGTTGGCCTGGGCGGTTGTCTCGGCCGCCTGCAGGTCGGCCTGCTGCTTTTGCAAGTGGGCCTGCTGCACGCTGCAGTCAAAGCTCGCCAGCACCTGGCCCGCGCGAAAGCTTGCGCCCTCAGGCACCGGCAGCCGGTTGACCTTGGCGCCGACCTCGGCGGCCAGGGTGGTGTAGCGGCGCGGCATCAGCTGCGCCCGAATGGCCTGGCGCGCCAGCGGGGCACCCTCGGTGCGCGGGGCGGCGGCCAGGTCCGCCGGTGCCACCGCGGTCACCGCAGTGACTGCGCCCGCGGGCCGTGCGCGTGTCGGCTCCCCACCCGCCACTTGCGCCAGCGCGGGCAGGTGCCACCCGAGGACGGCGGCCATGATGGCGGCTTGGGTGCGGGTGTGCATGGTCAGTCTCCTCGGGGTGCGACGGGTGCAGGCACGGGTCCGAGCGCCCAGCGCCGGCTCGTGCGCAGCTGGCCGACCAGATCGGGCAGAGACAGGCTGTCCACGCTGGCGATGACCGGGTCCAAACCGAGCGAGGCTTCCAAACGGGCCTCGGCCGCATGCGCTTGCGAGATCGACTGGTAGTGGCGCAGCAGGCTGAGGATGGCACCCGTTTCAGCGCTGACGCGGTCCAGCTTGCTTTGGGTCTGCACGCTTTCGCGGTGCGTCAGGAGTTCGGCCAGTCGGCGGTCGGCGGCGTAGATCTCCTCATTGCGCTCCATCTGGCGCAGCGCGTTGTCCCACTGCAGGCGGGCCAGGTGCACCTGGGCCAGAACCGCCATATGGGCCGTCAGGCGCCGCTGGTCGGCCAGCTTGATACCGGCTTCGGCCAGCTTTTTCTGCTGCTCCATCGTGACCAGGTTCATGAGGTTGAAGGACAGCTGCAGCCCGGCTTCGTTCCAGCGGTTGTTGACCAGGTAGTTGTCGGTGTCGTAGTTCAGGCTGTAGCTGAAGCTGATGTTGGGGAACAGCTTGACCAGGGTCTTGCGCGCCTCCAGGCGGGCGATGCGGGTGTTGTGGTGCTGCTCGCGCAGATCGGCGCTCTGGCGCAGGGCGGTTTCCTCCAGCTGCTCGATCGGCAGTTGCAGGACATGGCGGTTGGTGCGGTCCTCGGGCGGTTCGACCACCCGCAGCGACTGGCCCAGCGGTGCGTTGATCAGCCAGGCCAGTTCGACCTGCGCAGCCGAGAGTTCCTGGGCGATGGCCTCGAGCAGGCGCAGGTTCTCCAGCACCTGGCGCTGGTAGCGCAGCGAATCCGCCGGGTTACGCACGCGGCTGGCCTCGGCCTGGCGGGCGTCGACCAGGGCGTCCTGGGCCATCGCCACTGTGGCGCGCACACGGTCCTGCAAGGCTTGCGCGCTGGCGGCGCGCCAGAAGGCGATGCGCACGTCCTGGGCCAGCAGGTGCATGGCCTTGCGGCGCTTTTCCAGAGCGATCTGGACGCGGTCGCCCTGCTGTTGGCTGTTGTAGTAGCCCAGCCCGAAGTCCAGCAGGCTCCAGCTCAGGCCCAGCTGCATCGTGGTGTGGGTGCGGTCCTGAGAGATGAAGCGCGCGGTGGACGGCGCGCCGGTGAGGGCGTCGCGGCTTTCACTGATGCGGTCGTTGCTGCGCGACGTCAACGCCGTCTGGCCAGCGATGCGCGGCAGCATGTCGTAGACGGACAGGTCCAGCTGCTGGTGAGCGATCGCTTCCTCCAGCATCCGCACGCGGCGATCGAGGTTGTACTTGAGGGCGCGGGCCAGGGCTTCATCCAGGGTGAGCGGGCCGGTAATGGGGGGGACGTCCGCCCGCAGGGCGACCGCATCGGCGCGGTTGGCGTCGTGGGTGGTGTCCGGGGCCAGGGGTACGGGCGTGACGCTCGCACAGCCGGTCAGCACGGCTGCGGCGGCCAAGGCGATCAGGCGGCGGGGGGCTGAAACGGTCATCGCGCGGGAGCGGGGAGGGGGGTACTGCATGGGGCGGTCCTCGTGGTGCTGTGGGAATGCGTAAGAACGTACTAATTGCTTTCAGTCGGCTGAATAATAATCTCAAAGTGCTCATTTGCAATAAAAAAAGACACATAAACGTTAAATTAGTAACTTAAGTTCTTTGACGGGAGGGTGCGAATCTGCTAGCAGGAACCGTTAAATTGAGGTTCCTCGGGCGCGGCCCGTACAACAACAAGGAGACGCCCATGAGTGCAGCCGATGACATCGAACTTCCGGAGCAGCCCAAGGACCCGGCGCACCGGCGCGCTGCGCTGCTGGTGTCCTTGCTGGCGATGATCCTGGCCGTGGCCAGTCTGGGCGGTGGGAATGCGGCCAAGGATGCGGCGCACCACAACCTGCTGGCGGCCAATGCCTACGCCTTCTACCAGGCCAAGAACGTCCGCCAGACCGAATACAAGATCGCGGCCGATGGCCTGCGGGCGCAGCTCACCCACCCCCAATTACCGGCACCGACGCGCACCTACATGGAGGAGCGGCTGGCCGACTACGAGCGCACGATCAAGCGCTACGAGTCCGAGCCCGATACCGGGGAAGGCAAGAAGGAGCTGATGGTCCGGGCTCGCACGCATGAACAAGAGCGTGACGTGGCCATGCAACGCGACCCCTGGTTCGATTACGCCGAGGCGCTGTTGCAGATCTCGATCGTGCTGACATCGGTGGCGATCATCGCCGGCACCCCGATGCTGTTTGGCGGCGCCTTGATCCTGGGGATTCTGGGCAGCCTGGCGACGCTCAACGGCTTTCTGCTGCTGGTCTGAAACACGGGCTGGGCCCGGACGCAGCGATCACCGCGATGCGTTCGCTTGGGCTTTGGCGGCGCGGCGGAAGGACCAGGGCGGCACCGGGTTCGCGTCCTGCCACAGGCCCGCGCGCTGCTGGCGGGCCGTGGTCTCCGCCTCGGCATAGGCGGCGCGGTCCTGCGGCGACTGGTCGCGCGCGTACTGCTTGTAGTGCCAGGCCATGCCGCGGCGGATCTGCTCCAGGTTGATGTCCTGGCCGTTCAGCACGATCTTGCCCAGCGAGCGGCCGTAGCGGTCCTGCTTGCCACCTTCCACCGACACCTGCTTGTCAAAGACCAGGTCGCTCAGCGATTGCTTGGCGCGTTCGCCGAAGGCTTGGCTTTTCTCCGGGGAGTCGATGCCCAGCAGGCGGACCTTGTGGGTGCGCTTGTTGGCGTCCAGGACGGTGACGGTGTCGCCATCGGAGACGCCTACGACGCGTCCGGTGATCGGGGAGGCCGCCGCCGCAGCGATGGTGAGCGCCGTCAGCAGGACAGCACGAGCAAAGTGACGCAGGGAGGGGGAGGAGAGAAACACGGCGCGGTCCTGAAGTGAACCGGCCGATCATAAAACGGCAGAGCTACTAAAGATGAGCAGCGCGCGTGCTCAGGCGTGCAAGGAGCGGTGAAGGGTGTTGCGGGCCTATTCCCGAGGCCCGCGCCAGATCAGATCGGATAGATCAGCGAATTCGGGATCATTTCGCTGTCGTAGATCACCAGCCGGCTCTTGAACCGCAGCCCCTCGGGCGTGGAGACGATTTCATCGATCGTGCGCCCCACATTGAAGACCGTGGTCAGTTGCGACAGCTTGGTGCGAAACACCGCGTAGTTCGCCTCGCAGGCGTAGGTTCCCTCAGACACCTTGTGTATGAGCGGAATGCCCACGACATGCCGCTGGTAATACGGATCATGAAACAGCGTCTCGCTGATGCCGTAGGCCCGGTCCTTGAGCATGCCCTTGCTGTCAAAGGACAAGGTGGCGAGCGGAAAGCCCCGCTCATGGTTCTCCCGGGGCTGGATGCGGTAGATGCAGTCGTCCACGAACAGATCCACCCAGCGGTCCCAGTCGGCGCTGTCCACCGCACGGGCGTAGTCCGCATACAGCTGCTGGATCGCCAGGTACTCCTCGAACACCAGTGCGCTCATGACTCCATCACCTCCCGCCAATAGCGGTACATCCCGCGTATGAGTGTCTCCGTCACCATGTGGTCGGTGTGCGCGTCTGCGGTCCGTCCGCCCAGCTCGGCCAGCGCGCGGTGGTCAGGCTTGCTCTCGAAGCCTTCCTGCGAGAACTCGATCACTTCGCCGTCATCGGCCGACACGAAGCCCGCCGGTCCGAACAGGTTGGCCTGGCGCAGGCGACGCTCACGCATCTCGGGGGTGTCGTCCGCAAAGCCGAAATGCGTCCACACGAAGTCGAACGACCCATGGCCATCGGGTTGGATGTGGCGGGTGGACAGGCTGTTGACCTGCTGCTGCACGATCACGCTGGGAAAGATCGTGGTCATGGCCGCCGTCGGACCGCCCCACCAGGCCTCAGGCGCGATATCCAGGAAACGCGGGTCATGCAGCTGCATGCTTTGCTTGAAGCTGGAGACCTGCGTGACCTGCCCACCGGAGCCGGAGGCGTCACCGGTGCCGCGGGTCGAGATCATGCTGCCGTGGCGGTTGCGAGCGTCCGTGATCAGCTCTGACTTGTTGTCTGCGCGCCAGAGTCCGAAGGTGACGAACCAGGTGTGCAGCAGGCCCGGGTGGTACGGGTCCTTGATGTTTTCCTGCATCAGCTTCCAGTTGCCCGGAATGCGCTGGCGGTTGTAGCCCAGGATCTGCAGCTCGCGGCCACTGAACACGCGGTCGAAGTGCCCCAGCACGGCGGGGCCCAGGTAATCTTCAAAGGACTCGACCGATTCGTCGAACGAGGCGAACACCACGCCGCCCCGTCGCGCCACTTTCAGCCGGGTGAGGCCGTGGTCCTCGGTCTTGAAATCGGCCGGCATGCCGCCGTTGACCTTGCCATCCTGGCGTACGCCGCGGCGAAAGGGCACGCCCTGCAGGTTGCCTTCGAGGGTGTAGCTCCATTGGTGATAAGGGCAGACCAATTCCTTGCGATTGCCATGGCGCTCTCGGCAAAAACGCATGCCGCGATGCGCGCAGACGTTTTCGATCACGTGGATCGCGTCGGGCGCGCTGCGCACCATGATGACCGAGCGTTCGCCCACCACCGTGCGCTTGAAGTCGCCCACATTCGGCACCTCGGCCTCCAGACCGATGTAGTTCCAATGGCCACGATAGAAGAAGCGCTCGAGTTCCTTGCGGTACAGCGCCTCGTCGGTGTAGGTCTTGAAGGGAATGCGGCTGATGCCATCGTTTTCCCAGCGCAGCTCGCCGGGAAACGCCTTCGCGTCTGTGGTCATGCCTGTGTCTCCTGAGCGCGCGCCGGGCGCGGCGCGCAGCGGGTTGTTCTTGTGTCTGGCCCGGGGGCCCGGGGTGCATCCTAGCAGCGCTGCGCCTGCCCGCCTGCTTGCATGCGACCGATGTTGCAGGCGGCTCACAACTTTGCGCCCCGGCGCGGGCGGGACCTTCCCTAGCATGGTGGCTGGCTCAATGACAGGGAACGGATCGTGGTCACTCCAGCCCCCCCAGATACCCGCTCTCGGCCGGTACGTACCGAGTACGCCCGAGCGGCCACGGCCCACCCTCAGGAGATCACCCGCGCGGAGGCCGATTACCAGCGTTTTCGGGCCGCCTACCTGGAGATCGCCCGCAACGAACCCGGGCATGAGGTGGCCCTGGCCATGATCGGCGCCGACATGGACCGCGCCCACGCACGCCTGCAGGCTCTCATGGGGCTGCCGCGACTGCCCTTCACCCACGAGCCCAGCACGGTGGTGCGGCGCGAGGCCCTGCGCATCGCCGAGGAAAACCGCTAAGGCCCGGGTCACTCCCAGGGCGCCTGCCTGCTCCCGATGCCGATCCCCTACACCGTCGACCCGAGTCTGCACAGCGGCCCGCCCGCGTCTGCGTGGCTGGACGACGGCTTTCGGCCCCCCGCGCGCCGGGGCTCGGCGACGCACCCCGTCGAGCCCGAGACCCCCGAGCCGGGCACCCCCGAGCCCGAGCAACCCAATCCCTCGCACCTGCCGGTCGAACCCGAATTCGCACCCGAGTGGCGTCCCGCCGAACCCGAAGACCCAGGCACCCGCCCGCCCTTGCCCTAGCTGTGGGTCGCCCAGCGCGCCGTGCAGCCATGCGCGACTGCCACGACGCCGAGCACCGACAGCGGTGAACGACAGGCACCTACAGGTCGTTCCTGTCCTGCTCGCGCACGATCCTCGCCACCCCCGGACCGAGCAAGGCTTGCGCGATGCCCTTCACTTTCACCGCCCACGAAGTCCATGCCTCGCAGTTCCTGCGGGTCGCGCAATCGGGCGCGGTACTTGCCAGCGCCGAGGACCTACGGCACTGGCTGGCCGGCGAGGTGCAGGCCCTGTTGCCGCACGATGCGGTGCTCGCTGCCTCCGGCGATTTCCGCAAAGGCCAGGCGCGTCTTGAACTCGCGGCGGGCCTGCCCCCAGGGACTGCGCAGGCGGCGGGCCTGGTGCCTCTGTTGCATGCCTTGCACGATTGCTGGGTGGCTGCGCGGCATGCGCCCAGCCCGGTCGATCTCGCCACCGGCCCCGGGCCGGTGATCCTGCCAGGCTTGCGCATTGCACTGGTGCATGGCACGCGCGACCCGGTGCCGGCGGGTGAGCGCATCGTCGCCGTCTTGCACGCCCGGCCCGCTGCGCCGAACGACGGCGAGGCGCGTGCCCTGGCCCTGCGCCTGTTGGTTCCCTTCATCGACGCGGCGTTGCGACGCCTGTCCCTCGCGGCACCTCCCGGCGCGCAGGTACCGGCGCCGCGCCCGCTTGCGGCGGAACGCGGGCCGGCCAGTGCCGGCGCGGCCCTGAGCGAGCGCGAGCGCCAGATCATGTCCTGGGTCGCCATGGGCAAGACCAACCCGGAGATCGGCTGCATCCTGTGCATCAGCGAGTTCACGGTGAAGAACCACCTCAAAAGCATCTTCAGCAAGCTCGATGTCACCAACCGCGCACAGGCAGTGGCCAAGCTCACGCGGCTGACCGCTCATGCCTGAAGGCAGCTCGCTTTCTTCCGCAGCGGGGGCGCCGCCGCAGGGGCTGCGGGGAGCCATCGCTGCGCAGGGGGGTGATCGACTCTTGGGGCGCGCGCAGGGCCTGGTCGATCCGGTGGTGGCCGCCGTTTCGCTGTGGGTCCTGGTGTGGGCCTTTGAAGGCCCTCTCAGTGCGGAATGGGTGCTGGTCTCGGTGCTGGCCTTTGCGCTGTCCTTTCCCGGAACAGCACACACGCCGGCGCGTCTGGGCCCATGGGCGATGAGCCTGCTCGCCAGCTGGCTGTGGGTGGTGCTGGTGCTGCTGCTGGCGGGCCAGGTGACCGGCCAGTTGACTCGTCTGTCGCCGCGCGTGCTGCTGCATTGGCTGTGGGTGGTGCCTGTGCTGCAGCTGGCGGCGCATGCGGCGCTACGGCAAGCCACGCCCTGGTTGCTGCGGCTGCAGGGAGCGCCCCTGCGGGCCGTGGTGGTGGGCCTGAACGCTCAGGGTCTGGCGCTGGCGCATCGCCTGCGCCAGAGCTCGCCGGCCGGCATCACGCTGGTGGGGTGCTTCGACGACCGGGGCGCGACCCGTCTGGCGGCGCCAGGCGCCGGCGCGTGCCTGGGCACCCTGGCCGATGTGGCTGCTTTCATCAAGACCCACCGCGTGCACCAGGTGTATCTGTCCCTGCCCATGGCCTCGCAACCGCGTATCCGGGCCTTGCTGGAGGACCTGCAGGACACCACCGCCTCGGTGTATTTCGTGCCCGATCTGTTCGTGACCGACTTGATCCAGGGCCGCGCGGACTCGGTCTGCGGGCTGCCGGTGATCAGCGTGTGCGACACGCCGTTTCGCGGGCCGGCCGGCCTGATCAAGCGGGCCTCGGACCTGGTGCTGGCCAGCGCCATCCTGCTGCTGGTGTCGCCGGTGATGGTGGCCCTGGCCCTGGCGATCAAGCTCACGTCGCCCGGCCCGGTGATCTTCCGTCAGCGCCGCTACGGCCTGGACGGTCAGGAGATCGTCGTCTACAAGTTCCGCTCCATGACCGTGGCGGAGGACGGTTCCCGCATCGTGCAGGCACGACGCGGGGACGCACGCATCACGCCGCTGGGCGCCTTCATGCGACGTACCTCACTGGACGAACTGCCGCAGTTCGTCAACGTGCTTCAGGGGCGAATGAGCGTCGTCGGCCCGCGCCCGCATGCGGTAGCCCACAACGAGCTGTATCGGTCGCAGATCCGAAGCTACATGGTGCGCCACAAAGTGCGACCGGGCATCACGGGCTGGGCGCAGGTGCACGGCCTGCGCGGTGAGACCCAGTCGCTGGCCCTGATGGAAGCACGCGTGCGCCTGGACCTCGATTACCTGCGGCATTGGTCGTTGGCGCTGGACCTGGCCATCATCGCGCGCACCGTGCGTCTGGTGTTCCGCGATTCGGCGGCCTACTGAGTCCGCCAGAGGCGGTTCCGCCTGGCCCGAATGGACCATTGCTGGGGTTGTGCCTGATCAACCACCATGCACCGGTACGGACAGCGAAAAGGACCCGGCGTGAAGACCTTCTCCACCAGCGCCTTCTTGGCAGTGATGCCTGCGGTGATGTCATCGGTGCCCACCTCGGTATGGGCTCAGGGACCCGAGGACGTTCCTCCTCCGGTGCTGGCCTTGCACGCCGCGGTGACCTTGGAGCGCGACTCCAACATCCTGCGCGCCCCGGATGCCGTCTCCGACGAAATCGGCGTCTTCAGTGCCGGCCTGCGGCTGGACAAGCGCTACAGCCTGCAGCGGTTCACCCTGCAGGCGCAGGCCAACCGCTTTCGCTTTCGCGATTTCTCCAACCTGGACTACTCCACCCTCACCTACGACGGCGCCTGGAACCTGCAGTTCACGCCCCAGCTGCGCGGGGTTCTGAGTGCCGACCGGCGCCAGTACCGCGACATCACCAACGCCTCGGCCGCTTCCGGCGATGTGACCCTGCGCACCGAACGCCGTGAGATGGCCGAGGTCACGCTGCTGGGGCGTGGCGGTTGGCGCACCCTGGGTGGCCTGGAGCAGTCCCGCAGTCGCAGCGACGACCCGCGCTCGCTGGAGGCCAGTCCCACGGTCTCCAGCGTGCATATCGGTGGCGGCTACGAATTCCCGTCCGGCACGCTGCTGACGGCGCAGGTGCGCCGTGGTGAGGGCGACTATGGCGCGGTTTCGAGCGGCATCGAGTTTCGTGAGACCGAGCCCTCGCTCACGCTGCGTTGGCCCGCAAGCGCCAAGACCACGCTGGACGCGCGCATCGGCTACCTGGACCGCTCGCATGACGCCGAGCCCGCACGCGACTTCCAGGGGCTGGTCGCCAATGGCACGGTGCGTTGGACGTATTCGCCGCGCACCTCGGTCGAGGCGGGCGTGGCGCGCGATCTGGGCAGCTATGAATTCAACGGCGGCGGCCGTATTCGCGGCTGGCGCCTGTCCATCGCGCCAGCCTGGAAGCCCTCGGAAAAAACCGCGCTGCGCCTGCGTCACACCCTGGAGCGGCGCGACTGGCAGGTGGTGTCGCTCGCCTCGCCCGACCTGGGCCGCGAAGACCGGACCCACTGGAGTGCGCTGACCTTCGAGTGGACGCCGCGCCGCCTGCTCGAAGTGACGGTGTCTGCGCGCCAGGAGCGGCGACGGTCGAACCTCGCGGGGCTGGACTTTCGCGCCAACGTGGTGGCCCTGGGCGCCCGCCTGAATTTCTGATTGCGCTTTTCGCCCCCGTCCTTTTCGGAGCTTGCACCCATGACCCCTGTCCCACCCTCTGCACGCAGGTGTGCCGGCACCGCCGCCCGCACGCTGCCCGCTTGTGTCGCAGTGATCGCTGCGCTGTCCGTCGCATTGATTGGCACATTCTGCGCGCCGGCCTGGGGCGCAGACCCAGGCGGATCCGTTGCTGCCGTGGGGGCCGCTGGCCCCGCGGATGCGACCGGTGGGCGTGGCGCTGCAGGTGTTGGTGCCAGTGCGGTGGGATCTGAATACCGCCTGGGCCCTGGCGACTCCATCCGCGTCCAGGTGTTCCAGAGCCCGGACCTCACGGTCGAAGCCCGCGTCTCCGAGACCGGCACCATCAGCTACCCCCTGGTGGGCAGCCTCACGTTGGGGGGCCTGTCGCTGGGCGAGGCCGAACAGCGCATCGCTGCCGCACTACGCGAGGGCCGCTTTCTGAAGGCGCCGCAGGTCAATATCAACCTGCTGCAGGTGCGCGGCAGCCAGGTCGCGGTGTTGGGTCAGGTGGCGCGGCCAGGCCGATTCACGCTGGAGACCGCCAATGTGCGCGCCAGCGAGATGATTGCCGCAGCCGGTGGCGTCACGCCCCTGGGAGATGACGCGGTCGTCGTCACCGGCGTGCGTGACGGCGTTCCCTTTCGCCGGGTGATCGACATCCCGCGCCTGTTCACGGGTGACGCCAGCCAGGACGATATCGTGCTCAAGGCCGGCGACGCGCTGTTCATCCCGCGCGCGCCGGTCTACTACCTCTCGGGCGAGGCGCAGCGGCCTGGCCCCTATCGCATTGAGCGGGGGATGACGGTGATGCAGGCGCTGGCTGCCGGCGGCGGCATCACGCCTCGCGGTAGCCAGAACCGCCTGCGCCTGCATCGCGCCGGACCCGATGGCGCCGTCGTGCAGTCCACACCGCAGCTGACCGATCCGGTACAGCCCAACGACGTGCTGTTCGTACGCGAGAGCCTGTTCTGAAACCCTCACTTTCACGGTGCCGTCATGAGCCTCCTGCAGTTCTTGTCCATCCTGCGTGCGCGCCGTGTCACGGCCGCCATGATCCTGTTGTCCACACTGGCCTTGTCGCTGGTCTGGGCGCTGGTCCGTCCAGAACGCTACATCGCCGACGCCCCGGTGCTGGTCGATGTGCAACCCGAAAAGGTCGGTGGCGGCTTTGCCCCCACACTGGTAGCCAGCTACATGGCCACGCAGATCGACATCGCGCGCAGTCATCGGGTGGCGCAACGTGCGCTGGACCTGATGCAGGCCGCCGGCTTCGCCAACACCGCGCAGCGCCGCGAGTGGTTGCAGGAAGCCAGCACGCGCATGCAGGTGAGGCCTGCACGTGAGAGCAACATCATTCACGTGGGCTGGAGCGCGCCCACGCCCGCCGAGGCCGTCCAGGGCGCCAACGCGCTGGCGCGTGCCTTCGTCGAAGTGGCCCTGGAGATCCAGACCGCGCCCGCCAAGCAAGGCTCCAGCTGGTACGACACCCAGGTCGAGGCCAGCCGCCGTCAGCTCGAGGTGGCCCAGACCCGTCTGTCCGAATTCCAGCAGCGCGCCGGCATCGTCGGCACCGAGCAGGTGGACCACGAGATCGCGCGGCTGCGCGAGCTGTCCCTCCAACTGGCGCAGGTGCAGGCACAGACCACCGACAGCCAAAGCCGGCGTGGCGCCGCCAGCGATACCGTCGCCGAGGTCATGCAAAGCCCCCTGGTCAATGCGCTCAAGGCCGACGTTGCGCGGGCGCAGGCCCGCGTGGAAGAAAGCGCTGCCACGCTCGGCGCCCGCCACCCGCAGCTGCTTCGACTGCAGGCCGAGCGCGACGCGTTGCAGGGCCGTCTGGCCGCCGAGACCCGCCGCATCGCCAGTGGCATCGAAGCCAGCTACCGCGCGGGTCGCACCCGTGAGCAGGAACTGAACGCGGCGCTGCAGGGGCAGCGCCAGCAGGTGCTGGCTCTGAATCGCCAGCGCGGGCAGCTGGCCCTGCTGCAGCAGGAGGTGGACGCTGCGCAGCGCGCCTTCGAGACCGTGAGCACCCACGCCAGCAAGACCCGGCTGGAGAGCCTGGCCACCCAGACGTATCTCACCCAGCTTGCACCCGCCGCCGAGCCGCTTCAACCCTCGGGCCCCAGCCTGGCGCATAGCCTGGCCGTGGCGGCGGTGGCCGGTACCCTGCTGGCGGTGCTCGGCGCCCTGATGCTGGAACTGGCGCAGCGCCGTGTGCGTTCAGTGGACGACATCATTCAGGGGGTTGATCTGCCGGTACTGGCCAGCCTGCCCCCGGTCTACACCGGCTTGGTGGCGCTGTCGGGCCCGCGTCGCAGCCTGGGCTTTTCGGGTGGGGCAGTCGCATGAACCGTTCCGCACTGCCCCAGGCGCTGGAGCCCGAGACCCCGCTGGCGCTGGCCCGCCAGGCCATGCTGCCCATGGGCGCCCTGCTGGTGGACCTGGGTCGCTTGTCCCCGCAAGACGCCGACCGCATCCACGCCCGCCAGCTGGTGACCGGCCAGCTCTATGGCGAGACCGGCCTCGAGATGGGGCTGCTGGGCCCGCAGGACATCCGACTGGCCCTGTCGCTGCAGTTCGGCCATGTGACCCTGCCGCGTGACTGCGCCCTGGCCAGCGAGCTGGTGGCGGCCTGGGAACCCGAGAGTCCCGCGGTTGAACACCTGCGCGCCCTGCGTAGCCAGCTGATGCTGCGGTGGTTCGAGAACGATGCGCGCCACGCGGCGCTCGCCGTGGTCAGCCCCGGACGTGCGGAGGGGCGCAGCTACATCACCGCCAACCTGGCGGCCTTGCTGTCCCAACTGGGCAAGCGCACGCTGGTGATCGATGCCGACCTGCGCCATCCGCGCCAGCACCGCCTTTTCGGTGTGACCGGGCGGGTAGGTCTGTCCAGTGTGTTGGCCGGCCGCGCCGGCACCGAGGCGACCGTGGAAATCGACGCCTTGCCCGGTCTGTCGCTGTTGCCAGCGGGCACGCTGCCGCCTAATCCGCAGGAGCTGCTGGCGCGCAACGCGTTCTCGCGTCTGCTGTCAACGCTGCGTTCCAGCTACGAGGTGATTCTGGTGGATACACCGGCCTATGTCGGCACAGCGGACGCGGCTACGGTCGCTGCGCGCGCCGGTGCCGCGATGGTCGTGGCCTCGCGCGACGCCAGCTCGGTACCTGGCCTCACGGCGGTGGCCTCGGGCCTGCGGCAATTTGGCGTCACCGTGGTGGGCGCCGTGCTCAATTGCACGGGCCGGCAGTGAACGCGCCCGCCTGGCTGACCCGCTGGCAGGCGCTGGTGGGTTCAGTGGTGCGGGTCCATGGGCCGCGTGGGCAGGACCAACTGCTCGATTGGCTGGCACAGCCCGATCGGCCACGGGTGCTGGCCTTCGTCAACGCCCACGCCATGAATTGCGCCGCGGAGGACGCGCGATTCTTTGATGCCCTGTCCGGCGCCGACATCCTGCTGCGCGATGGCATCGGGATGGCGCTGCTCATGACGCTGCTCAATCAGCGGCCCGGCCTGAACCTGAACGGCACCGACCTGATCCCGCGCATCCTCGCGCGCCATGCGGGCGCGCCCTTGGCCCTGTTCGGGACGCAGCAGCCCTGGCTCGGGTGCGCGGCGCAAGTGGTCACACGCGAGCTGGCGCCGCGCGTGCCCTGCGTGATCGCCCACGGCTTCCTGCCGACGCAGGACTATGTGCAGCTGGCGCGATCGCATGCGCCTGCGCTCATCATCCTGGGCATGGGCATGCCACGCCAGGAGGAAGTGGCCCAGGCCTTGCGCGCCCAGCTCACCCGACCCGCCCTGATTGTGTGCGGCGGTGCCATTCTCGATTTCTTGGGAGGGCGCATGTCCCGTGCGCCGCGCGTGCTTCGCCACCTCGGCCTGGAATGGGTGTGGCGCCTCCTGCGCGAGCCGCGCCGCCTGTTTCGGCGCTATGTGGTGGGCAACCCGGTCTTCATCGCGCGCGCGCTGCGCCTGGCGGCTCGCAGCCTGCGCCAGTTGCCCTTGCGTGGCCTGCCATGAGGGCCGCAACGCATTGGCGCAGAGCGAGCGGGTAGGGTGTCCACACGAGGTCCAGTGCCGTCGTGGCGGCGTGGGCCTCCATCCGCAAGGGACGCCGCCACAGGCGCAACAGCCCTGGTGAGAGCGGCTCGGGCAGGGCCTGCGCATCACGACCTGCAGCGGCGAGCAGGCGGCGCGCGAGGTACAGCGGGGGTCCCAGCAGCCAGGCATCGGCCCGCAGCTGGCGGGGATGGATGCGGCGCAGGGGCGTCGCGCCCGCCGTCAATGCGAGGTCGGTGAACCAGGTGTTCCATCGCGGGCTGTCGGGCGCGGCCAGATTGAGCACGCGGGGCAGACCGGGTGGAGCGGGCCGCTGCAGCGACTGCAAGATCGCGGAGCAGACATCGTCCACCGTCACCCCGTGGGTCCAGCCGTCGCCGTCCTCACCCAGGTCGCCCAGGCGCCCCTGGTGCAGCCAGCGCACGATCCGCTCCACCCATAGGGCGCTGCCCGGCCCCCAGACACAGCCCGGGCGCAGCACCGTCACGCGTGGGGCTGCGCCCGGTGCGTGCACCTCGCGGCCCAGGGTCAGCATCTGCGCTTCTGCTTGCTGCTTGGCGCGCGCGTACCAGCCGCGTGGTGATCCCAGGGGTGTGGACTCGTTCACGGGGTGGTCCAGCTCGCCATACACGGCCATGCTGCTCAGGTGCACCAGCGCCGGTACGCGCGCCGCGCGGGCAGCGCGGGCCAGGGCGCGCGCACCGTCCACGATGGCTGGCGCGCTGCCGGCCACGCAGTTCACCACAGCGTCCATCCCGTGCAGGGCCTGCGTGAGCGCAGCTTCGTCGCGGGTGTCCAGTTGCAGCTGTCCCGGTGCTGCATGTCGCGCGGCGCACACCGGCGCATGACGCCCGCTCGCCCGCATCAGGGTCATCAGGCGCGTACCGATGTAGCCGCTGCCGCCGATCACCAGCACGTTCATGGAGACGCCTCCGCGCGAGGCGCTGCAGCGGTCCGTGTCCGCGGGCGCAGCCGCTGCACCAGGTGGTCGGCCAGGCGCAGCGACAACGCGATCAGCGTGAGCGTGGGGTTGGCCTGACCACTGGTGGGAAACACCGCGCTGCCCGCGATATAGAGGTTGTCGACGTCGTGCACGCGGGCATTGGCATCGACCACGCTGGTGCGCGGGTCGTTTCCCATGCGGGTGGTGCCGATATGGTGGCCACCGTAGGCGCCATACCGAAGCAGGTCGTCCTCCAAGGTCGCGGTGTCCACCTGCAGGTGGCCCGTGCCACTGCGTGCGACCTCGGCGGCGATCAAATCCAGCGTGCGCCGCAGCGAAGTGATGTCCTCTGGTTGGTAGCGCCAGTCGATCCGCAGGCGCCGCAGGCCCAGCGCGTCGCGTTGCGTCGAGAGCGTGACCCGGCTGTCCGGGTGGGGCCGCTGCTCGCCTTGTACTTCGAGGCTGAACAGGTTGGTGGTGTTGGCCAGAATCACCGACGGGAATTTGCGCAGGGCCAGTGTGCGCCGTACCAGCCAGTGCTGCAGGAAGGCGGCGGTGTGGCCGGCGTCGCGCACGACATTGAATGCGTGGCGTGCCAGCAGCGTCGCCGACAGGGCGCTGCCGTCATGCAGCCGCCGGCCGTATTCATAGCGGATGAAGCGGCGCGCAAGGAACAGGCCCGAAAGCACGCCGCTGCGATGCCCCGGGTCTGCGATGCGCGGAAAGTGCAGGCGCGCCACCGCATTGAGCAGGCGCTCGCGGCGCTGGACGGTCTCGGAGACCGAGAAGCGCCTGCGGCAGTACACACCATCGGGCGCGATTTCGTAGCCATGACGCACGCCAGCCGGTGGACCCTGCAGCGTGAGCGTGCCCAGGTTGCCTGCCAGGTGGCACATGTAGTAGCGGCCCACCACGTCATGGCGGTTGCCGACGCCGCGCGGGTGCACATCGTCTGAGCACAGGAGCAGGCGCGCCGTCTCCAGGCCACCCGCTGCCAGCACCACCGCATGGGCCTGGGCTTGCAGGCAGTTGCCAGCGAGCGTCGCGAGGTCCAGGGCCCGCACGGGCACCGGTCGGTCGGTGGGTGCGCCGGGCTGCAGCCGGATGCGGGTGCACACCGCGCCACGCAGTACGCGGATCAGGGGCGACAGGCGCAGGCGCCGCGCATAGCGCCGGCCAAAATCCGTGGGGCAGGAAAAACGCTCCAGCCCCTGCGTACCCACCGTGTCGTTGTGCCAGCCCTGCACCAGGGGGGGGGCATGGGGGAGGGCTTCCTGAGCGTCATAGGCATAGCGCCCGGCCTCGGCCAGTGCGTTCGCGGCCACGTAGTAGGGGCGCAGGTCGTCGTAGGTCAAGGGCCAGCCGCTATCGGGCACCCAGGGCCGCGCCTCGAAGTCGATCGGATCCAGGGGCATGCAGCGACCACCCCAGATCGCGCTGGAGCCGCCCAGACCACGCACGCGATAGCGGTGTGGAGGGCTGTGTTGATCGTTCGCCAGTTCTCCCTGGTACAGGGCCTGTGCACCGACGTCGCGCGTTTCGCGTCCCGCCTCGAGCAGCAGCACTCGCAAACCCTGCTCGCCCAGCGAAAGGGCCAGGGCGATGCCGGCAGGCCCGGCGCCCACCACACACACGTCCGCCTGCAGGACGGTGTAGCGCGCAACGCGATCGGCATCCTCGATCATGCAGGGGTCTCCTGGGGAGCGGCTGCCTCGTAAGTGGCCGCAGGTGCTGGCAGGCGCCGGCCCGCGACGCCGAAATGGCGTGCGTGGATGGCGGCGATCTGGTCGAAGAACCGTGGCAGCGAGAACGTGGCCTGGTACAGCGCCCGTCCGTGGTGTGCCAGCGCCTCGCGCTGCGAACGATCCGCCAGCAGGCTGGCCAGGGTGCGCGCCAGGCCGGTCACATCGCCTGGCGCCACGAAACGTGCGTGCACACCGTCCTGCAGCACATGCGGGATCTCGCCCACCGGCGTGCAGACCACCGGCACGCCGCAGGCCAGCGCCTCCAGAATCACCAGGGGCAGGCCTTCGTCGTGCGAGGGCAGTACCAGCAGATCGGACTCGGACATCAGCTGCGCCACCCGTGCCTGCGGCGCCCAGCCCTCAAAGCGCACACGATCGCCCAGGCCCATGGCGGTGGCGATCGCGCGAAAGGTCTGCAAGTCGCCGCCACCGGCTAGCGTCAGCTGCAGCGGCATCGCCGCCAGGGGCGACAGGGCCAGGGCCCGCAGCAATTCGGGCACGCCCTTGCGTGCCGACAGGTTGCCCACGAACAGCAGCCGCAGCGGATCGCGGCCAGCCTCGCGCGGCGCCGGCGCGCGGTGCGAAGGCTCGGGCACCCCGTTGATCACCACTTCGATGCGGCTGGCGGGTACCTTCAGTTCGCGTTGCACGAAGTCGGCAGACTCGCGCCCCAGCACGATGCAGCAGGCGGGCAGGGCGAACACCCGTCGCACCAGCGCCCGCGCAGGCGCGGGCAGGTCCGGCCAGGCGCGGTGCAGTTGCGCCGCATGCAGGTGCAGTGTCACCGGCAGGCCCAGCGCGTGGCAGGTGGCCACCACCACGCTTTTGCGCACCAGACTCAGACGCTCGGCCATGTTCACGTGCACGCCGGCCAGGCGTCCGTCCAGCCGCCCCCGCACAAGACGGTACAGGGCCGAGGTCAGGACCGCCAGTGACCAGGCGGCCCCTCGGGCGCCACGCGTGTCCAGCGGCCGCAGTTGCGCGCTCTGGTGGGAGGTCTCGTGGCCTGATGACTGCGACTGGATCAGGTAATCGGCCACCTTGAACATGCCCCCGCCGACCGGCGTCCAGGGGCAGGCGATATAGATGTAGGGGGCGCGGCGCACTGGGGTGGGGGCGGTCATATGCTGGTTCCGCTCAACGCGCCTGGGCCGAGGGCGGCTGCGGCCGGGCCGGGGCTGCCGTCGTGGCGGTACGGGGCGCAGCTGCCTCGTACGGCTCGCGCAGGATGCGGCTGGCGATCGTGCGTTGCGGCGGGCGCCGCTGTCGTACCAGTCCGCGCAGCAGGCCTGCGGCGTGCACGTTCCAGGACAGCACCGCGTAGGCGGCGCGCCGCAAGGAACGCTTGCGCGCCGCCATGCCAGCCACCGGTACGAGCATCAGCCCCAGGACCAGGCTCACGCGCTGCAGCCAGGGGCCGGGCACCAGCGCCGCACAGGCCAGCACGATCCAGCCCGCCAGCACCGCCGCATACAGGCGTAGCTCGCGCAGGTCCCGCAGCACCAGTCGCCACCAGGGCTGCCCGAAGGCGGCCCGCAGCAGCTCGCCGGTGCCGCAGGCATAGCCGCTCCGCCAGCGGCGCCACATCAGGCGCAAGGCGGGGGCGGTGTGTCCGTGGTGGCTCACCGCATCCACCGGCAGGCGCCACAGCTTCCAACCCTGCGCACGCAGGCGGGCCGCCAGGTCGAACTCCTCGTAACTGTGCAGGTTGCGGTCCGACAGGTAGCCCACCTCGGCGATGGCGCGGCGTCGGTACAGCGCTCCGCCGTCGAGCCGGTCGACCGGGCCGGGCAGACGATGCGCTTCGCTGTGCGTCATGCGCAGTGTGCGCTCGCGGTACTCCAGGCTGGCCTGGTTGCATTCGAGCAGCCCGCCGCCCACGCCGGCCACCTCGGGATGCTGGGCGAGGAACGACAAGGCCTGCGGCAGGAAGCCGGCCTGCAGCTGCATGTCGCCGTCCATCAGGTACAGGTACTCGCCCTGCGAATGCTGAAAGCCCAGTTGCGGACCGATGCCGCAGCTACGCTCGTGTGGATCCAGCAGCTGCACGATACGAATCGGGTAGGTGCTGGCGATCGCGAGGGTGCGGTCGCTGGAGCCTGAATCTGCCAGGATCACCTCGCCGGTCAGGCTGGACACCGCCGTCAAAGCGCTCTCGATCGCTGCGGCGATGCGCGACTCCTCGTTCAGCGCCTTGATGATCACCGATACCCTGCAGGTTGCAGGGCCCCCGCAGCCTCTGTCGGCCGTGCCCGTTGAGGGACTGTCCGCCATCGTCATCGCCATGCCTCCTGTGAGAACGCCTCGGCGCTACGCAGGCGCCAGCGTTGCCAGCGGTCCGCCAGTTGCACCGGCATGAAAAGGGCCATTGCCAGCGTGAGCTGCCAGCGGCGGCTGCTGGCACCGCGGCGGGCCTGCATCAGCCAGGACAGGGCTTGTGCGCGTTCGCCAGCGGCCAGTGACTCGCGCGCCAGCGTGACCTGCTGCTGCGCCACGAACCACAGCGCTGAATGACGGTGGTGCGACGGCACCGTCCCGTCGAGCGCCTGCGCCTGCATGCGCGCCAGGTAGGGGGCAAAGCAGTTTCGGTAGTTGGAGGTGAGGCTATCTGGCACATCGCAGCGCACCGTGGCATAGGGCGCGTTGACCAGCGCCACCGGGGTCTGGTCGGCGATGCGAAACCACATGTCCAGGTCCTCGCCCCAGGATTCGCCCTCGATGAAGCGTGGCTGCATGGCGCGCAGCCGAGTGGCGCGGATCGCGACGCTGCTGCTGCAAAGCGGGGCGTTCTTCATCCAGCGCAGGCGCAAGTCCTCGATCAGTTCCACTTCGCAGAAATTCTGGGGCACAGGCCAGGGCTCGAAGGACCGGCCAGTGAGCTCCCGCGCGATGCGAAAGCGCGTGCCGAGCATGTCCGCCTCGGGGCACAGCGTGTGCGCTCGGGCCAGCGCCTGCAGAAACTGCGGGTGGTAGGCGTCATCGGCATCGAGCAGCGCCACCCAGTCGCCGTTCGCGAGGTCTATACCGCGGTTGCGGGCGGCCGACACGCCCGCATTGGACTGGCGCACCAGGCGCAGGCGCTGGTCATGAAGGCCCGACAGGGACTTCAGGCTGCCATCGTTCGAGCCATCGTCGATCACGATCACTTCCAGCGGCGGCAGGGTCTGCTCCAGTGCTGAGGCCACCGTCGCAGCAATGAAGCGCGCCTTGTTGTACAGCGGGATGACGACGGAGAACCGCAAGCTCATGGCACAACTCCGTAGCGCAGCGTGGCGGTACGCGGGGCAGGGGCTGGCTCGCTGGCGGCCGCAGCGGCCAGCGTTACCAGTAGCGTCAGGTGCACGAACAGCTCGGATCCGTATCCCAGCAGGGTCAGCGGAACTTCACTGATCGCGCGCAGCGCCAGCGACAGAAACAGGGCGATGGACAGGCCCGCAGTAACACGTGCATAGCGCACCGACAGCACCAGCAGCGTGGTGGCGTAGATCACCAGGGCTGCGACGCCCACCGTGCCGGACCGAGCGGCGTCGTCCATGAACTGGTTGTGCGCGTGCGTGGCATTGGGCAGGTCGACGCGGGCGCGGTACAGGGCGTCCCACAGCGTCAGGCCATAGCCGAAGACCGGGTGGTTACGCCATTCCTCGGCGGCGATGGCCCAGATGCGGTCACGGCCGGTCATCGTTGCCAGGCGCGCGCCTTCCGGGCTTTCCAGGAAGAGGCCAATGCGCCCGGCCGCATCGCCCACGATCAGGCCCACGGCCATCGCCGAGACCACCAGGCCCAGGCTGCCCAGCACCACCAGGCCCAGGGCGCCACTGCGCGGATCGCCGATGCGTCGCCACAGCGCCGCGCCGTGTCGCGTCGCGGCCATCGCGCCAAGGCAGACCGCAAAGGCGATCCACGCCGCCTTGGACTGCGCCATCACCAGCACGCCGAGGGTCAATGCCCAGGCCGCGCGGTTCATCCAGGGTCGCGGGTAGGGAAGGGCCCACAGCAGCAGGGTGGCCACCTGCGCCAACGAGCCCTGCGTGACGGCGTGCGAAGTCAGGCCCGCGAAGCGGGGCACGTTCTGCAGCAGGCCCGCGTTGTAGCTTGGGTCCAGAACCAGCGTCGGGCGCAGCGCAATGATCGCCAGTCCCGCCAGCATCAGCGCCAGGAGCGTATCCCGCGCAGCCCGCAGGATGCGATCGCGCTCCGTTGGGTTGACCAGGCAGGAGGCCGTTCCCATGGCCAACGCATAGAGCAGATCGTGACTCACTTGGGGATGTGCGCCGAAGAGGGCCGACGCGCCGATGGTGCCTGCCCAGAACACCAGGAAGGCCGCGAGCAAGGCCAGCGAAGGCGTGCGGCGCTTGAGGGCCATGTGGTTGACCGTCTGCTCCAGCGCTGCGACCAGCAGCAGCAGCGACACCGCGCGCTGGAACCAGACCACCCAGGGCAGCCGCATCGGTTCGACCAGTGCCTGAAGGTCCGAATAACTTTGCGTGAGGTCGCGTCCGCTGGTAGCGACGTTGGCCGCGCCCACCAGCAGCAGGGCCGGAAAGGCCCAATGCAGCAGGCCGGTCGCCGGCGCCTTCATGCCTCCCCCGTGACGGTGGCGGGGTGCACGCAGCGGGCTTGCCCCATGAAAGGCAGCACGCGCGCGAGCATGCCGCGTGCGTCCTCTCCCAGCAGGCTCGGCGCGGTCCAGGCCAGGAGCAGGCCCGCGCCCAGGCCCGCGGTACTACCCGCTGTCAGCGACGCTACGGCCTGCCAGATCGGCGGCCACAGCATCAGGTCGGCGGTCCAGCGTGCCCCGGCTTGCGCGCACCCGGTGGCTACTGCACAAGCCAGGGCGAGTACCGTTCCGCGTGCGACCAGCGGCAGCAGGCAGCGCGCGCTCAAGTCGAGTGCGCGCAGGCCGGCGCCGACGATGACGGCGGTCCGTGCATGGATTGCCAGCAGCGACACCCCCGCCGCAAACTCCAGACCGCCAGGTGCCAGCAGCCACCAGGCGGGCACCACGACCAGCAGCAAGGGCCCCTGAAGGCTTGCCTCTTGCTGCCTGCGCCCGGTGTTCCACAGCACGGGTGTGGACACGCCCCAGGCCGCCCAGGCCGGCAGGCACAGGAACAACAGCGCCAGCACGGGGCCTGCGGCTTCCCAGCGCGGGCCATACATCACGGTCACCAGGTCAGGTGCCAACAGAGCCATCGACGCGGCCGCGGGCAGCACCAGCACCAGCACGCAGGCCAGCACGCGCAGCCAGGCCTGCGCCAGGCGCGGCTTCTCGCCGGCCAGTTGCGCACCCGCCGACAGGAAGGCGGGCTGCAGCGCGCCCACCAGCAAGGTCACCGGGATCTGCGCCAGGTTCCAGGCCAGCGTGTACAGGCCTACTGCCTGCGCGTGCAGCACCCGTGCGATCACCAGGCGATCCAGGTTGCCCAGGAGCCAGTTCACGAGGTTGGTGAGGAATACCGTGCGTCCGGTGCCCAGTGCCTGGTTGTTCGCGGGCTGGCGCCACAGGGGACGTGCCGCGTGTGGGTGTCGCCACCAGCACGCGGTGAGCACCACCGCGGCCTGCACGACGCAGGCCAGCGCCAGGGCGTCCGCACCCCAGCCGGCCAGGGCCAGGGGCACGCCGGCGCCGAGATAGCCGACGCCATAGGCTGCCAGCTGGATCAGGCCCAGGGCGCGAAAGTCCAGTTCGCGTTGCAGCAGGCACAGCGCCGTGCCGCTGGCGGCGGTCAACACGCAGGCCAGCGCCAACCAGCGCAGCATGCTGGCCACGTCTGGCTCGCGGAACCACTCGGCCAGCACCGGCGCCATCAACAGCATGCCCAGCGCACAGGCCGCACCGGCGACCAGCTGCCAGGTGAAGGCAAAGCGGACGTCTGCCGTGCCGACCTGCGCCTGCAGCATCAGGCTGTAGCTGAACCCGGTGCCAGCCAGGAAGGTCGCGAAGGTCAGCACCGCGATACCGATGCCGTACACGCCATACGGACCGGGCCCGAGCAGACGCGCCAGCGTGACCTGTGCGCCCAGTTGCAACACGAACCGCGCGGCGGTCGTGAGGGCGCTCCAGGTCACGGCGCGGTGAGCGCGGGCGGAGAGGGCGGACGTGTCGCTCATGGCGCTCCCGCACCGAGGCGCCGCAGGGCGATGCCGATCATCAGGGCGATCCCCGCGAGTAGCAGTCCGCGCTCACGTTGCGCAGGCTCGGCGGTTGCAGGGGAGGCTGCAGGTGCGCGCCGCGTGCCTTCCCTGGAAGCTTCCGGGTCCTGCCCCGGGGTGACAGGCGGGCCAGGGGTCTCGCGCGCCACACTCACCTGGGTCACAGTGGGCGCCGGGGCGCGTGTGCCCTGCGGCGCGTCGCCGGCCCCCCCGGGGGCCGATAGCGCCTGGCCGCACAGGCAGATCAGCGTCGCGGCGAATCGAGCTTGCATGGCGTCCGTCCTCCTGGCAGTGAAGTCAGGGCGGATTCTGGAAGTGGCGCTCGAGCTAGGGCGTCGGATAACGCCGCCTCGCGATGGCTCCTTCAGACCAGGGCCGCTTGCGGCGACCCCGCATGCGCAACACGCGCGGTGTTTTGCGTGGTGTTCAGCGCGGCGTGGATTCGCGTGCGCGCCGGGGCAGCACCAGCAGCCCGGTAGCCAGCGCGGTACCAAGCAGGATGACCGCGCCGCTGCCCACCATCCACGCGGTCAGGGCTTCGGACAGGAAGATCACGCCATAGCTCATGGCCGCCACCGGAATCACGAAGGTCACTGCCAGCGCGCGCGCGGGGCCGGAGCGTTCGATCAGGCGGAAATACAGCACATAGGCCACGCCGCTGCAGGCCACACCCAGCACCGCCACCGCGGCCCAGGCTTGCAGGCCGGGCATCTGCGCCGGACGGTCCCACCAGGCGGGCAGGGCCAGGGCCAGCGTTGCACCGATCTGGCTGCCGGTGGCGGTCACCAACGAGGGGATGCCCCCGAGATGGCGTTTGGTGAAACTCGCTGCAATGCCGTAGCACAGGCATGCCGTCAGACAGGCCGCGACCGACCATGCGGCCAGGTGGGCTTCGGCGCCTGCGCGGATGCCGGCTCCCCGGCCTGCCAGCAAGGCCACACCCACGAAGCCGATCACCAGGCCCGCCAGGCGCGATCCGTTGGGTCTGTCCTTCAGCCATGCCCAGGCCACGATCGCGCCGAACATCGGTGTGGTCGCATTCAGGATGGATGCGAGGCCCGTGTCCAGCTGCTGCAAGGCGAAGGCGTACAGCGCAAACGGGATACCCGAATTGAACACGCCGACCAGGAAGGTCGCGCGCCAGTGCTCGCGCAATTGCCCCAGCAGACCGCGCCGCGCCACCAGGGGCAGCAGGAACAAGGCGGCAATGGCCACACGCAGAGCGGCGGTCGGCATCACACCCACCTCGGGCACGGCCATCTGCATGAACAGGAACGACGCGCCCCAGATGGCGGTCAGGACCAGGAAATCGATCGCGTCCTTCAGGGGCATGCAGGACTCAGACCCGTGCGCTTTCCAGGCGCAGCAAGGCCGTCTTGCGCGCCAGCCCGCCCGCATAGCCGGTGAGGGCGCCGCCCGCGCCCACCACCCGGTGGCAGGGCACGATGATGCTCACCGGGTTGCGTCCCACCGCTGCGCCCACCGCACGCACCGCCCGCGGTGCCCCGATGCGCGTGGCCAGCGCCGTGTAGCTCTCCGTGAGACCGGCGGGGATGGCGCGCAGCGCCTGCCACACCCGGTTCTGGAAATCGGTGCCGGCGCACAGATCGAGCGGCAGGTCAAAGGCCGCCAGCGTACCCGCGAAGTAGGCGTCCAGTTGGCGGCGGGCCTGCGTCAGCACCGGGTGCGCGGGCTGCGCAGGCCAGGCGCCCACGTCCAGCGGGCCGTGGCGTTGCCCCTCGAACCACAGCCCCGCCAGGCCCTGCGCGCTGGCCGCCAGCAGGATCGGCCCCAGGGGGCTCTCGTGCGTGGTGGTCACCAGTTCGCGCAGATGGCGGGGAGGGGGCATGTCTCGATCATACGCACGGCCGGCTGGGGTGACGGGCTGTTTCCGCCGGCCGCAGACCGGTGCGGTCCCTGCCACAATGCGCCTGGCCCGCCCTGCGCAGGGCGACCAGCCTCCGACACGCCATGAACCTCTCTCCTTCCATCTTCAAGGCCTACGACATCCGCGGCATCGTGCCGTCCACCCTCGACGACGACGTCGCCCAGGCCCTGGGCCTGGCCTTCGGTGCAGCGGCCCTGCGCGCCGGCGAGCGCGTGGTGGCGGTAGGGCGCGACGGGCGCCTGAGCGGCCCGGCCCTCTCGGCTGCCCTGGTGCGCGGCCTGCTGTCCTCGGGTGTCGACGTGATCGACATCGGCCTGGCCACCACCCCCATGCTGTATTTCGCGGCCAGCACCCTGTGCACCAGCGGCATCCAGGTCACGGGCAGCCACAACCCGCGTGACTACAACGGCTTCAAGATGGTTCTGGCGGGTCGTGCCATCTACGGCGAAGAGATCCAGGCTTTGTACCGCGCGATGATCCAGGGCGGTGCACCGGCAGCCGAACCCGGGCGCGTGCGCCATGTCAACGTGTTGCTGCCGTATCGGGACCGCATCGTTTCGGACGTGAAGCTCGCGCGCCCCCTGCGCATCGTCGTCGACTGCGGCAACGGCGTGGCGGGCGCCTCGGCACCCGCCATCCTGCGTGCGCTGGGTTGCGAGGTCACCGAGCTCTATTCCGAGGTCGATGGCAACTTCCCCAACCACCACCCCGATCCGAGCAAGCCCGAGAACCTGCGCGATCTGATCGCCGCCATAAAGTCCACGGGCGCCGAGCTGGGCCTGGCCTTCGACGGCGACGGCGACCGCTTGGGGTTGGTCACGCCGGCGGGCCACAACATCTACCCCGACCGCCAGATGATGTTGTTCGCGCGTGACGTGCTCTCGCGCGTGCCGGGCGGCACCATTGTCTTTGACGTCAAGTGCTCGCAGCGCCTGGCCCCCGCCATCCGCGAAGCGGGCGGCGTGCCGATGATGTTCAAGACCGGCCACTCCCTGATCAAGGCCCGCATGAAAGAGGTCGACTCGCCCCTGGGCGGCGAGATGAGCGGCCATATCTTTTTCAAGGAGCGTTGGTACGGCTTCGACGACGGTACCTATGCCGCCGCCCGCCTGCTCGAGATCCTCTCGCGCCACGCCGATGCCGGCGCGGTGCTCGAGGGTCTGCCCACCAGCCACTCCACGCCCGAACTCAATGTGCGTTGCGCCGAGGGCGAGCCCCACGCGCTGGTGGAACGTCTGGTCGCCTCGGCCCGCTTTGCGGCGCCGGCGCAGGTGTCCACCATCGATGGCGTGCGCGTGGACTGGCCCGACGGCTTCGGCCTGATCCGCGCCTCCAACACCACCCCGGTGCTGGTGCTGCGCTTTGAGGGCCACACGCCTGAAGCCCTGCACCGGATTGAGGCCGAGATGCTGGCCCTGCTTCGCAGCGTCAAGCCCGACGCGTCGTTCACTGAGGCCGCGCATTGACGGGGCTGGCGCGTTCGCTGTACGGCCTGGTCCTGGCCGCGGCTCAGCCCCTGCTGCTTCGCAAGCTACGCCGTCGTGGCCGGGACGAGCCGGGCTACCTGCAAGCGATCGGTGAGCGTTTCGGTCGCTATGAGGTACCGGCTGTGCCCGGTGCCCTCTGGATTCATGCCGTCTCGCTCGGTGAGACCCGCGCGGCGGCCATCCTGGTGCAGGCCCTGCGGGCACGCGATCCGTCTCTTCGGCTGCTGCTCACGCACGGCACGGCGACCGGGCGCGCCGAGGGCGAGCGGCTGCTGCAGCCGGGCGACCAGCAGGCATGGCTGCCCTGGGACACGCCGGGCGCCGTGACGCGCTTTCTCGATCACTTCCAGCCCTGCGCCGGCGTTCTCATGGAAACCGAGGTCTGGCCCAACCTCACGGCCTTGTGCGCGCAGCGTGGCATGCCGCTGGCACTGGCCAACGCCCGGCTGTCAGACAAATCCTTTCGGCAGGCCATGCGTCTGCGCGTGCTTGCCAGGCCCGCGTATGCGTCGCTGGCGGCCGTCTGGGCCCAGACGGAGGACGATGCGCAGCGCCTGACCGAGGCCGGCGCGCGCGTGAGTGCCGTCATGGGCAACCTCAAGTTCGATGCCGATCCCGACCCTGTGCAACTGGCCACGGGTCAGGGCTGGCGTGCGCGATGCGGCAGCCCGGTGCTGATGTTCGCCAGTTCACGCGAGGGCGAGGAAGCGCAGTTCCTGCGCGAGGCTGCCGCGCGCCAGGGCCAGGGCCTGCGTTGGCTGCTGGTGCCGCGCCATCCGCAGCGCTTTGACGAGGTCGCGGCCCAGGCGGCCCAGGCGGGCCTCACGGTGTCGCGGCGCAGTGCCTGGGGCGAGGCCGGGCCTGATACGCAGGCGATGCGGGCCGACCTCTGGCTCGGCGACACGCTCGGTGACATGGCGCTGTACTACGGCCTGTCCGACGTGGCGCTGCTCGGGGGCAGTTTCGCGCCCCTGGGCGGGCAGAACCTGATCGAGGCGGCCGCCTGTGCCTGCCCAGTCGTCATGGGGCCGCACACGTTCAATTTCGCGCGGGCCAGCGAACACGCGCTAGCGGAGGGCGCTGCCCTGCGCGTCGCGAATCTGGCCGAGGCCATCTCGCAGGCCGTGGACCTGGTGTCGCAGGCGCCGCGCCATGCCGCCATGTCCCAGGCCGCCCGGCGTTTTGCGCAGGCGCATCGCGGTGGGGCTGACCGCACCGCGCAGGCGATTTTCCAATTGATGGCGCGCTTGCCGCAGGCCGCTGATCGGGCCTGAGGCGCCGGTTTTCAGCGACGCGCCAACAGCGCGTTGATCTGTGCCACGTCCTCGGGCTTGAGCGAGCCATTGGCTTGCCGCAGCTTCAATTGCCCCAGCAGCACGTTGTAGCGGGCCACGGCCAGGTCGCGTTTGGTCTGGAACAACTGGCTTTGCGCGTTCAGCACGTCGATGTTGATGCGAACGCCCACCTGGTAGCCCAGGCGGTTGGCATCCAGCGCGCTCTGGCTGGACGCCTCGGCGGCCTCCAGCGCGCGCACCTGACCCGCGCCCGACACGAGACCGAAGTAGGCGGTGCGGGTGGCCTGGGCCACCGTGCGGCGCGCGTTATCCAGGTCGGCCTGGGCCTTGTCTTCCAGCGACAGGGTTTCGCGGATGCGGTTTTGCGTGGAAAAGCCAGCGAACAGGGGAATGTTCAGGGTCAGCCCCACCTGCGTGGCGGCCGATTGCGAATTGCCCGTGACCGTCGAGGAGCCGCGCAGGTTGTGCGTGATGCTGCGCGTGGCGCTCACGTCCAGCGTGGGCAGGTGGCCGGCCTGGGCCTTGCGAGTCTCCAGGCGTGCGACCTCCAGGCCCAGGCGGGCCTGTGTGATCGACGGGCTGCTCTCCTCGGCTTGCTGCACCCAGGTGTTCACATCGGCGGGCTGGGGTGTCGGCAGCGACAGCGGTGTGGCCAGGGGCTGGGGCGTGGCGTCGGTGCGACCGGTCACGGTGTCCAGGGCCAGCTTGCGCACGCGCAGGTCGTTTTCGGCGGCGATCTCCTGGGCCTGTACCAGGTCAAAGCGTGCTTGCGCCTCGCGGGTGTCGGTGATGGTGGCGGTGCCCACTTCGAAGTTGCGCCGCGCCGAGGCGAGCTGCTCGCCCACGGCGGCCTTCTGCGCACGCACGAAGGCCAGCGTGTCCTGCGCCGAGAGCACGTCGAAGTAGGCCTGGCTCACGCGGATGATCAGGTCCTGGCTGGCCGCCGTGAGCTGGGCCTGGGCGGCCTCGGCCTGTCGCTGGCCCTGCTCGAAGGTCGCCTGGTTGGCGGGCCGGTACAGCGGCTGCGAGACCGATACCGAGCCGCCCGCCGTGCCGTAGTCGCGGCGTCCCGAGGAAGACGACCCCTGCTGCGTCTCGCTGCGCGATGCCGAGGCATTCGCCGTCGGCAGCAGGCCCGCGCGCGCCTGCTCGGCGCGGTGCCGGGCCGACTCATACTGCGCCCGCGCCGACTGGAAGGCGGCGTCGTAGTCGCGCGCCGCCTGATAGAGCTCGAGCAGGCTCTGGGCTTGCGCCGGCAGGGCGGCAAAGGCCGCGGCCAGCGACAGAGGCAGCAGGCGCAAGGTGGGGCGCAGCAACGAGTTCATGATCCGTCTTTCTACGTGTAAGCCTGATTCGGGTGCTAGTTCTAGTACTGCGCGACGCTGTCGTCCCGCTCGATCGACCAGGCGTCGATCCCGCCCGCGATATTGACGACCTGCTCGAAACCCTGGCGGGCCAGGAACATCGCCACCTGCTGACTGCGCACGCCATGGTGGCACAGACAGGCCAGCGGGCGCTCGGGGTCAAGTTCTGCCAGGCGTCCGGGAATCTCGTACATCGGGATGTGCATCAGCTCGAACCCCTCGGGCCGCACGCGGGCGATGGCCAGTTCCATCGGCTCGCGAACATCCAGCACCACCGGCCGCAAGTCCGCGTGTTGCTGCAGCCAGTCGGACAGCTGCGAGGGGCGGATTTGGTCGATCATGGGCGATGCGTCGTGGGCAGGCGTTCAGAACGCGAAGCGCGAGGGCTCAGGGAAATGCTGCAGCCGCGGCGCCAGGGTGTCCCAGCGCTGCGTGGTGGTCCAGTCCGCATCGCCGGTACGGGTCACCAGCGTGGCCCGCATGACGGGATCGGCGCCGACGATGGCGACCAGGCGGCCGCCCACTTTCAGCTGCGTCAGCAGGGCCTGGGGCACTTCGGCGACCGAGCCACTGAGCACGATCACGTCGAAGGGGCCCTCGCCAGGCAGGCCTTTCGAGCCGTCGCCCTCGCGCACCTGCGCGTTGGACACGCCGGAGCGGGACAGGTTTTCGCGGGCCATGCGGGCCAGCGCGGGGTCGATCTCCATCGTGATCACCGAGGCGGCGCGCGCCGCCAGCAGGGCAGCCATGTAGCCGCTGCCGGCACCGATTTCGAGCACTTTCTCGTGGGGTTGGGGGTTCACTTCCTGCAGCAAGCGTGCCTCCACCTTCGGGGCCAGCATGCAGCGCCCGCTGGTCAGGGCTTCCTGGGCGCTGCCCACCAGCGGGATTTCCATGTCGACGAAGGCCAGCGCCTTGTGCGCCTGCGGCACGAAATCCTCGCGGTGCAGCACCGAGAGCAGCTCCAGCACCTGGGGGTCGAGCACGTCCCAGGGGCGGATCTGCTGCTCGATCATGTTGAAGCGGGCTTTTTCGAGGGAGTCGGGAAGATTCATGGCTTTACTCGGGAAATCACGAAACAGGTCGGCAATCGCGGCAAACCGCCCATTTTAGGCAGCGGGGGCGCCCCCCACCTTGCGTTGGACCCAGCGGGCCAGGTCGTCAAGATAGCAATAGACCACAGGCACCACTACCAGTGTCAACAGCGAGGAGGTGATCACCCCTCCGATCACGGCCTGGCCCATGGGGGCGCGCTGCTCTGAGCCCTCCGTCAGGGCGAAGGCCAGGGGCACCATGCCGAAGATCATCGCCAGGGTCGTCATGAGGATGGGGCGCAGACGCACCTGGGCGGCCAGCAGCAGGGCCTCGGCCCGCGGCAGGCCGGGCACGCGCCGACCCTGTTCGTCCACACCGTCCTCGCGCGCGCGGATCGCGAAGTCCACCAGCAAGATGGCGTTCTTGGTCACTAGCCCCATCAACATCACCACGCCGATCACCGAGAACATCGACAGCGTCGAGCGGAACATCATCAGCGCCAGCACCACCCCGATCAAGGTCAGGGGCAGCGCGGTCATGAGCGCCAGGGGTTGCAGGAAGCTCCTGAACTGGCTGGCCAGGATCATGTAGATGAAGATCACCGCCAGGGCCAGCGCGGACAGGGCGTAGGCGAAGGACTCGCCCATGTTCTTCACCGACCCGCCGAACTGCCAGCGGTAGCCTGGGGGCAGGGCGATGCCATCCAGGGCCTTGCGCACATCGGCCGACACCTCGCCGGCCGAACGTCCATAGACGTTCGCGTTGATCGCTACCTCGCGCGCCAGGTCGCGGCGGTTGATCTGACTGGGGCCGGTGGTCTCACGCACCTGGGCCACTTGGGTCAGGCGCACGGTCCTCGGGCTGCCATCGGCCTGCGCGCCGGTGGCGAACGACAGGCGTTCGAGCTGCTGCGCCACGTTGCGGGCCTCGGGTGCCAGGCGCACGTTCACGTCATAGGTCTGGCCGTCGCCAGCCCGCCAGTTGCCCACGGTCTGGCCGGCCACCAGGGTGCGTAGCGGCGCTGCGATCTGCGCCACCGACAGGCCCAGGTCGCTGGCCGCCTCGCGGCGGATCGCGACATCGACCACCGGTTTGTTCGGCTTCACGCTGGAGTCCAGGTCCACCAGGCCGGGAATCGGTCGCAGGCGTTCCACCATCAGCTGCGACAGGCGCTCGAGCTCCTGCAGGTCGGGGCCGATCAGGGACAGCTCCACTTGCTTGTTACCGCCCACGCTTTCGAGCAGGCCGGCATGCGTCACGGTGATGCCGGGAACCTGCTTGAGGCGCTCGCGCAGCACCGCCGCCATCTGGTCCACGCTTCGTGTGCGGTCCTTGCGGTCTACCAGGCGCACATACAGGTTCGCGTAGATCTTGCCCTGGGCGTTGCCGGTGTTGATCGTCGCCAGGGTGTAGCGGGTCTCGGGGAACTCGCGCACGATGGCCTCGACCTGGCGCGCTTTGGCCTCGGTCAGTTCCAAAGACGAACCCACCGGGGTGTGGAAGTTGACCGTCACTTCCGAGAAATCCGCCTTGGGCACGAACTCTGTTCCGAGCAGCGGCACCATGACCACACTGGCCGCGAAGATGCCCAACGCGGACAGCACGGTGGCCAGACGGTGGGCCAGAGACCATCGCAGCAGCCGCTGGTAGCCGCGAGAGAGGCGGTCGGTCGCTCGGTCGAACCAGGCTGTCACGCGCCCGATACTGCGGTCGTAAAGACTGGGTCGGGCATCCAGCGCGCGGGCGCCCCCATGCGCCTGGGGGTCGTGCCAGATCGAGGACAGCATCGGATCCAGCGTGAAGCTCACGAACATGGAGATCATCACCGCGACCACGATGGTCAAGCCGAACTCGTGAAAGAACTTGCCGATGATTCCGCCCATGAACCCGATCGGCAGGAACACCGCCACGATGGACAGCGTGGTGGCCAGTACCGCCAGGCCGATCTCCTCGGTGCCCTCCATCGCTGCCTGGAAAGGAGCCTTGCCCATGTGCAGGTGCCGCACGATGTTTTCGCGCACCACGATCGCGTCGTCGATCAACAGGCCCACGCACAACGACAGGGCCATCAGGGTCACCATGTTGATGGTGAATCCGAGCAGGTGCATGAACAGGAAGGTGCCGACCAGCGCGATCGGCAGTGTCAGGCCGGTGATCACGGTGGATCGCCAGGAATTGAGGAACAGGAACACGATCAGCACCGTGAGGATCGCGCCCTCGATCAGCGTGCTACGCACATTGGCCACCGACACGCGGATCGGACGCGACGCGTCCAGGATCGGCTCCAGGCGTACGCCCGGGGGAAGCTGCGCACTCATCTGACGCAGGGCGGCCGTGAGTCCGTCGATCACCTGGATGGTGTTCTCGTCCTGTGACTTCTGCACTGTGAGCAGCAGGGTGCGCTGGCCGTTGTAAAGGGCCAGGCTGTCCACTTCCTGTGCACCGTCGGCGACGCGGGCCACCTGCTCCAGGCGCACGGGCACGCCGTTCTTGCGCGCCACGATCAAGCGCCCGAAATCTTCGGGGCGCTCCAGGCGCGCATCGATCTGCACCACCAGCTCGCGGTCTGCCGACCGCACCGTGCCTACCGGCTGCGCCTGGTTCTCCCCGCGCACGGCGGTCACCACCTGTTCGGGCGTCACGCCCAGGGCTTCCAGTGCGGCGGGCTGCAGGTACAGGTTGATCTCGCGGCGGGTGCCGCCTACCAGTGCCACCGATCCCACACCGCGGACGTTCTCCAGACGCTTCTTGAGCGTCTGGTCGGCCCAGTTGGTCAGTTCCACGGGGGACATGGGCGTTCCCCGGGCCGTATCCGGCAGCACCGCCACCGACCAGACCGAGCGGCTGGCCGGATCGAAGCGCAGGACCCGCGGCTCCTTGACCTCGGCGCGCAGGCTGGGTCGCACGGCGGCGATCCGTTCGCGCACATCGTCGGCGGCCATACGGCCGTTCACATGCAGCGCGAATTCGACGATGACGACCGACTGCCCCTCATAGCTGCGGGAAAAGATGGCGTTGATGCCGGCGATGGCATTCACGCCTTCCTCGATCTTGCGCGTCACCTCCACCTCGACCACCTCGGGCGACGCTCCGGGGTATTCGGTGGTGATCACCACCACCGGAAAGTCGATGTTGGGAAACTGGTCGACCTTCAGGCGTTGCAGGGAGAACAGGCCCAACACCACCAAGGCCAACATGACCATGGTGGCCAGGACGGGGTTGCGCAGGCTGACGCGGGTGAACCACATGGTGGCGGGTGCTTCAGGGTGTGGGTCGGGCTGCAGCTGCCGGCGCGGTGAACTTCACCGCGGTGCCTTCGCGCAGCGCACCCACATGGCCCAGGATCACCGTCGCGCCGGCGTCCACACCGGTGACGGCCACCAGCACCTGCCCGCCGCTTTCCGAGCGGGCGCCGGTCTGCACCGGCTTGTGCCGCACCCGATCGCCTTCGACCACCTGCACATAGGGGGCGGGCCGGTCGGTCCGCACGGCTTGCAGCGGCACCGCCAGCGCCTGCGCGCGGTCGGTGACCAGCACGCCCTGGGCAAACAGGCCCTGGCGCAGGCCGGCTGCGGGCGGTACCTGCAGGTACACCGTCACGCCCCGGCTGCCGGCCTGGGCGCTCGGGTTGATGCGGGCCACGGTAGCCTGTACCGGCTGCGCCGCGCCTTCCACCGCCAGGCGTGCCGCCTGGCCGTTGCGCACCCGCACCGAATCCGCTGCGGTCACCGTCGCTTCCAGCTCCAGCCGGCCCGGGTCGACGATCTCGATCACACGGGCGTCCACGCCCAGTCGCTCGCCAGGTTGCGCCAGGCGCTGCGACACGACGCCTGCGATCGGCGCCCGCAGCGCGGTGTCGTCCAGTGTCTTGCCTGCGACGTCCACCGCCGCCAGGGCGGCCTTGTGCGTGGCCTCGGCGGCCGCCAGGCTGCTTTGCGAACTCTCCAGCGCCGTGCGCGAGATGAAGCCCTTGTCCACCAGCGCCTGGTTGTTGTCGAATTGGCGTCGCGCGATCTCGACCTGCGCCTTGGCGGCATCGGCCTGCTCGCGTGCCTGTTGCAGGCGCGCTCGGAGCTCGGTGGGGTCGATCGTGGCGATCACCTGCCCGGCGCGTACCGCGTCGCCCTCGCGCACGGTCAGGCCTTGCAACTCGCCAGCCACGCGCGCCTTGACGACTGCGGAATTCACTGCACGCAGCGTGCCGGTGATCACCAGGCCCTGCTCGAGGTCGGTGGCCTGGGCACGGGTCACGTCGCCGGCGGCCAGTTCCACAACCGCTTCAGCGGGCGCGGAGATCGCCGCTGCCTGGGGGCGGCTCGAGCCTGAGCGCATCACCAGGCCGACCCCGGCGGCCACCGCCAACGTCAAGCCGATGGCGATGATCGTTCGCTGTCTCATGCCGCACCTCCTGGGCCCTTGTCCCGTACGCACAGACCCGCGAGCAGGATGCCGATCTGCATCTCGATGAAGCGGCGCGGATCCAGAGTCTGGGCCGCGGGCACGCAGGTGCCCAGCGCGTGCTTGTTCATCATCAAAAAGATCATGGGTGCGATGACGCTGTAGACGGCATAGTCCATGTCGTCCACCTGGAACTCGCCGCGGTCCACGCCGCGTTGCAGGATGCGTCGGATCAGGGCCTTGCCTGGCTCCATCACCTCACGCTGGTAGTAGGTGGCCAGTTCGGGAAAATTCTGCGACTCGCTGATCATCAGCTTGGTGATGCCCGAGGCGGGCGTCGCCCCGATGCGATCCCACCAGGCGGTCAGGCAGGCACGCAGCATCTCGGCGCTGCTGCCCTCGAACCGTTTGAATTCCTCGTTCCACTCCACGAAGCGGCCGGCCAGGTTCTCGTGCACCACCGCCTTGAGCAGCTCCTCTTTGCTCTGAAAGTAGAGGAACAGCGTGCCCTTGGAGACCCCGGCCTGGGCCGCCACCTCCTCGACGCGGGTGGCGGCAAAGCCCTTTTCCACGAAGAGTGCGAGCGCGGCATCGAGCAACTCACCCGGGCGGGCTTGCTTGCGGCGCTCGCGTTTGACCTGGCTGTCTTCGGCCTTGGTTTCCATGGGGTTACTGCAGGGCTGGAAAATTAATGACTGACTGGTTAGTAATGTACCGTCAGCTTTTTGCCGGGTCAAGAAGCGTAAAGGGCGGTGCCTCTCAGTTCCCGGTCCCTCGTGCCACGCCCAGCGCCACACGCAGCGCCAGCCACTCGCGCAGGACCTGCCGCGAAAGGGTCAGGCCCTCGCTCGAGGGCAGCCATTCCAGGGCGGTGCGGGCCTGCGGCAGCGGCAGGCGGGTGGGCGCCGGCACCACCTCGAAGCCCGCGCGCCGGAACTCCAGGGTGGCACGTGGCAGGTGCCAGGCGTCCGAGACCAGCGCGATGCGTCGCACGCCTTGCGGGTGCATCACGGCGGCCAGCTTCTGCGCGTTTTCGCGGGTGTCGCGTGACTGATCGTCCAGCCAGCGTGGGGTGAAGCCGAAGTCCTCGCGCGCAGACAGGGCCACCGCCTGGGCCTCGCTGGCGGTGCCGCGTCCGCTCCAGCCCAGGCCGCCGGCGAAGGCCAGGGGCAGGTCGTGCCCACGTGCCAGCCGGATGCCATAGCGAAGACGCGCCAGCGTGGCGCTGGCGGGCTGGGCCCCACCGTACTCGGGCGCCTCGGCCAACACGCCGCCTCCCAGTACCACCACCGCCTGCGTGCCAGCGGTGCGCAGCGTGGTGGCTGCCACCGGTTCGGGCAGCGTCAGGAGGCCAGTGGCCAGGCGTATGGCCACCGCGTGGCAGGACAGCAGCCACAGGCCGGCCAGACTGGTCAAGGCCAGGGCCAACGCGGCGCGCCGCGCGCGCGGCCAGATCGCCCAGGCGAGCACCGCCAGCAGCGCCAGCAGCAGCGGCCCGGCCGGTGGCAACACCAGCGGCGAGGCCAAGGCCTTGAAGTCCCCCCATTGCATAGGTCTGCGATGGTAGCGGGCATGCCCGAAGCGCCCGCGCGGCTACAGTGGCGGCCTTGCAAGGAGGACGATCCATGAGTCAAGTGCAGACCCTGGTTTTGGGCGGCGGCTGCTTTTGGTGCACCGAGGCGGTCTATGTGAAGGTACGCGGCGTCACCGACGTGGAGTCGGGCTACGCCAACGGTCACACCGCACGTCCGAGCTACCAGGACGTGTGCAGCGGCGCCACCGGCTACAACGAGGTGGTGCGCCTCACCTACGACCCGGCCTTCGTCAGCACCCGCCAGTTGCTGGAGATCTTCTTTCTGGTCCACGACCCGACCCAGCTCAATGCACAAGGTCACGATGTGGGCACGCAATACCGCAGCGGCATCTACTACACCACGCCCGAACAAAAGCAGGTCGCCGACGACCTGGTCCGCGAGATGAGCCAGGACCAGGTGTATGGCGGCGCGCCCATCGTCACCGAGGTCCAGCCGCTGGGGCCCTACTGGCCCGCCGAGGACTACCACCAGGATTTCTTCGAGCGCAATCCCACCCAGGGCTATTGCCTGGCGGTGGCGGCTCCCAAGGTGGCCAAGTTCCGCAAGACCTTCGCGGCGCTCGTGCGCGATTGATTACCGCGAGCCGACCTTTTTCCGCGAATCCGCGAATTTTTGCCTCGCCTTGTCCTGCGCCCAGACCTATAACCCCCGCACAACACAGGACGGGAGGGTGCTATGTCGAACTTCTTCTGCTCGCTTCGGCGCAGGCTCGTGCGTGGTCATGGCGCGGCCTGGCTCGGGTTTCCCTGGCTGGTGATGGCCGCTAGCGCCTCGCCCCTGCCAGTGCAGGCGGGCTGCCCCCAGCAGCTTCCCGCCGTGAACGCCTGGTCAGACCGCGAGGACAGCCTGCGCACGCAGCAGCAACTGCCCGAGACCTGCCTCAAGCGCCTGGTGCGTCAGTGCGATGCGGATGCCGATGCCGGCTTCCTGGACGGGGGTAGCGCGGCCACCTGCTCGCTGCGTTATGAGGCCTTGCTACGCCGCGGTTTTCATGGCGACTTCAGCGCCTTCCTGCGGTGGTGGCAGTCCGCGCCGCCAGTTGCCTCCCAGCAGCGGCACTAGGCGCAGCTGTCAGCGCGCTGCGCCGCTGACAGCCCGCCTTCGGGCATTTCAGCGCACTTTACGGGGCCAGGCGCTCGCGCTTCCAGCCGCTGTCCTCGGGGGTGTAGCACAGGCGGTCATGCAGGCGGCTGCGGCGTCCCTGCCAGAACTCCCAGCGGTCCGCCACCAGGCGGTAGCCACCCCAGTGCGGCGGTCGCGGTGGCTGCAGCAGGAATTGCGCGCCGTACTTCGCCGCGTTGGCCACCAGCACGCTGCGCCCGGCGATCACCTCGCTTTGCGGGCTGGCCCAGGCGCCGATGCGCGAATCCAGGGGCCGGCTGTGAAAGTAGGCGTCGCTTTCCTCGTCGCTGACCTTCTCCACCCGGCCCTCGATCCGCGCCACGCGCTCGAGCTCCACCCAGTGAAATTGCAAGGCCGCATACGGGTTGCCGGCCAGCTCGCGGCCCTTGCGGCTTTCGTAGTTCGTGTACCAGACGATGCCGCGCTCGTCGAGGCCCTTGATCAACACCACGCGGGTGCTGGGGCGCAGGTTGCTGCCCACGGTGGCCAGGGTCATGGCATTGGGTTCGGGCACCTGTGCGGCGATCGCCTCCTGCAACCACTGCTCGAACTGGCGCAACGGGTCGGCGTGGCTGGCCTCTTCGCTCAGTTCGGCGCGCTCGTAACTTTTGCGCAGGTCGGCGATGTCGCGGGGGGAAGTGCTCATGGCGCCAGATTGTGGCACCCGCCACAAGGCCCATGCCGGTGCCCGGAAACTGCCACCCGCGTGTGCATCGGTGTGGATCAGACTCGGCGTCTGGTAACCGCGTGGTAACCGCGGCTCCGGCACGACGACCCGTTGCGGGTACCATGCCCCGGTCTTTCCCGGCTCCCTCGCGGGCCCTGCAACCATGACCCTCCATCCCGTGGTGGCCGCCGTCACCGACCGCATCCGAGAACGCAGCCAGGGTCCGCGCGCCGACTATCTGCGCCGCCTCGACGACATGGCTCGCCGCACGCGCGGTGCCGACCGCATGGGCTGTGCCAATGTCGCCCACGCCTTCGCGGCCCTGCCAGCCGACGACAAGTTCAAGGTCGTCGCCGAGCGCACTCCCAACCTGGCCATCGTTACCGCCTACAACGACATGCTGTCGGCGCACGCGCCCTATGCCGGCTTTCCCGCCATCCTCAAGGACGAGGCACGCCGGCTCGGTGTCACCGCGCAGGTCGCTGGCGGCGTGCCCGCCATGTGCGACGGCGTGACCCAGGGCACGGCAGGCATGGAGCTGTCGCTGTTCTCACGCGACGTCATCGCCCAGGGCACGGCGGTGGCCTTGTCGCACGATGTGTTCGACGGCGCGCTCATGCTGGGCATCTGCGACAAGATCGTGCCGGGCCTGTTGATCGGTGCCTTGAATTTCGGCCACCTGCCCACCGTCTTCGTGCCGGGCGGCCCCATGACCAGCGGCCTGTCCAACAGCGATAAGGCCAAGGTGCGCGAGCAGGCCGCCCTTGGCGAGGTGGGACGCGCCCAGCTGCTCGAGGCCGAGCAAAAGGCCTACCACGGTCCTGGCACCTGCACTTTCTACGGCACCGCCAACAGCAACCAGATGCTGATGGAAGCGATGGGCCTGCACGTGCCGGGTGCCGCCTTCATCCCGCCGCATGCGCAGATGCGTGAGCACCTCACGCGCGAGGCCGTGCGCACGCTGGCGGCCATCTTGCCCGGGCGCCACTTCACACCGATCGGCCGCCTGGTCGACGAGCGCTGCATCGTCAACGCCATGGTGGCCCTGCTGGCCACCGGCGGTTCCACCAACCACCTGATTCACTGGGTGGCCGTGGCGCGCTGCGCCGGCATCACCATCGACTGGGACGACTTCGCACGCCTGTCCGCCGTCGCGCCGTTGCTGGCGCGGGTCTATCCGAATGGCAGTGCCGACGTGAACCACTTCCAGGACGCGGGCGGCCCGGGCTTCATCATCCGCGAGCTGATGGATGCTGGCCTCATGCATGCCGACGTCGCCACGGTGCGCCCCGGCGGCCTGTGCGAATACACCCAGGTGCCACAGCTGCAGGACGGCGCGCTACGCTGGAAGGTCACCGGGCCCTCGGGTGACAGGCAGGTTGTACGCCCCGCCGCCGAGCCTTTCAGTCCCACCGGTGGCGTGCGTCTGCTCACGGGCAACCTGGGGCGCAGTGTGATCAAGGTCTCGGCCGTGCCTGAAGACCGCTACCTGATCGAGGCCCCGGCCCGTGTCTTCGACAGCCAGGAGGCCATGTTGCAGGCCTTCAGCGCTGGCGAGCTGGCGCAGGCCTGCCGAGAGAACGGCTCGGGCGGCCTGGTGTGTGTGGTGCGCTGGCAAGGGCCGCGCGCCAACGGCATGCCCGAACTGCACAAGCTCACGCCGCCGCTGGCGGTGCTGCAAGAGGAAGGCTGGCGCGTGGCGCTGGTGACCGACGGCCGCATGAGTGGCGCCTCGGGCAAGGTGCCCGCCGCCATCCATGTCTCGCCCGAAGCGGCGGCCGGTGGCCCGCTGGCGAAGCTGCGCGATGGCGACCGCGTTCGCCTGGACGCCGCAGCCGGCACGCTGCAGGCGCTGGTGCCGCAGGACGAGTGGCAGGCGCGGCATGCGGCCACCCTGCCCGAAGGCCTACACGCTGCCCATCAGATCGGCCTCGGCCGCGACCTCTTCGCCGGGTTCCGACGCAACGCACTTACCGCCGAAGAAGGAGCCTGCACATGGCTGTGAACACCGCAGCGGCGCTTCGTCCGCTGCCCGCCCTCCTCACTGCCTTGGACGTGATGCGCGATGCGCCAGTCATCCCGGTCATCGTGCTCGACGACGTGGCGCAGGCCGTTCCGCTCGCCCGTGCTTTGGTGGCCGGCGGCATCCGCATGCTGGAAGTCACGCTGCGCACGCCTGCGGCGCTGGCCTGCATGGAAGCCATCGCGCGCGAGGTGCCGCAGGCGGTTGTCGGTGCCGGCACGGTGCGCAGTGCCGCCGACGCGCAGGCCGCGCGCGACGCCGGCGCGCGCTTTGCTGTCAGCCCCGGTTTCACGCCCGCCATCGGCCAGGCTTGTCGCGACCTGGGCTTGCCGCTCTTGCCCGGCGTGGCCACCGGCAGTGAGATCCTGCAGGCGCAGGAAGCGGGCTATCACCAGTTGAAGTTCTTTCCCGCGATGCAGGCCGGCGGATCGGCCATGCTCAAGGCCTGGGCCGGTCCCTTCGGTGACGTGACGTTCTGTCCCACTGGCGGTGTATCGGCCGCCAACGCGGGCGAGTTCCTCGCCTTGTCCAACGTGGCCTGCGTGGGGGGCTCTTGGCTCACGCCCGCGGCTGCGGTCGCGGCGGGGGACTGGGGCCATATCACCGGGCTGGCGCGGGAAGCAGCGTCGCTCGCGCGGCCCGGCTGATCCGACGGGGGCACTGGCGCCCCTACGGTCTTACTTGACCAGCATCACCGGCACGTCGGCGCCGGTCACCACTTTCTGCGCGACGCTGCCCATGAGGGCGCGGCCGATCAAGCCGTGACCATGGGTGCCCATGACGATCATGTGCGCCTTGTTTTTCTTGACGGCGCGCAGGATCTGTTCGTCGGCGGTGCCCACCGACCACTCGCAACGGTACGTCACATCGTGCTTGTCCAGAAAGCGGCGGATCGGGCCGAGCACTTTCTCGGCTTCGTCCTCCTGGTAGGACTTGACCACGTCGGCACCTACGGCAGAACGCACCCGCGGGGGCAGGGCAGGCTGGGCGTGGACCACCACCATCTCGTCTTCGGGGCCCGCCAGACTTTCGTGGGTCATGAGGAAGGCGAGGGCTTTCTTGGTGTATGGGCTGCCGTCAACGGCCAGAACGATGCGCATGGACTTTTTCTCCTTGGGGTTGCGTGGTGTGGTGGGCGGTGTGGCGCGGGGGCTGGCGCTCAACGGAGTACCAGGACGGGCGTCGAACTGTGCGTGAGGACATGCTGCGTCTCGCTCCCGAGCAGCACGCGCGTCAGACCCCGCCGTCCGTGCGAAGCCATCACGATCAGGTCGCATTTGTGCTTACGTGCGGTGGCCATCACCGCCTCGGCCACCTGGTCTGAATGCGCCAGCACACCCTGGGCCTGCACGCCCGCCTGGGCGGCAGCGGCCACCACCGTGTCAACCACCTTATGGCCCCGGGCCGTCCAGGTGCCTTCGATGCGGGCGAGCTCCTCGGGCGCCAGGGTCACGGCGCCTTCGAAATAACTCATGGGGTAGTCGGGCACCACATGCATCACCACCAGGCGCGCGCCGGTGGCCGCAGCCAGCCCGATCGCGGCTTTTTCGGCCTTGCGTGAGAGCCGGGAGTGGTCGGTGGCAACGAGCAGGCGCTGGTACATGGCGATCAGCTTAGGACGGCCCCGCCACCCGTGGCTTGATCCACATCAACCGTCCACCTGCTTGCGCCCGCTAGTCTCGGATCGTGTCCTCAGCCGCCATGCCCTCTTTGTTGTCCACCTTGCCCTTTGGGCAAGCCGCTCCGCGTACGCCGGCGCAGACCGAGGGCGCAGCGGCGCTCGATGACCGCGCCGAGTGGTCCCGGTTCGGGCGTGAGCTCGCGCAGCCCGACGGCTGCTGGGAGTCCTACCTGGCGATTGAGGGCATGCACTGCGCCGCCTGCACGCTGGCCGTGGAACAGGCCCTGGGGCGGGTGCCCGGCGTGACGGCGGTAGCGGTCAACGGTGCCACCGCCACCGCCCGCGTGGTCTGGTCGCCGGCAACTTGCCGGCCCTCGCACTGGCTGGCGGCCCTGGAGCGCGCAGGGTATGCCGCCGTGCCCGCTGGTGATCTGCTGGACGCCGCACCCCGCGCGCGCGCGGGGCGGCACCTGCTGTGGCAGTGGCTGGTGGCCGGCTTCGGGATGATGCAGGCCATGATGTATTCGGTGCCGCTGTACGTGGCGGCGCCGGGCGACATCTCGCCGGACGCCGAGCGGCTTCTGCGCTGGGGCGCCTGGATGATGACCCTGCTGGTGTTGCTGTTCTCCAGCCGGCCCTTCTTCGCGGGCGCCTGGCGCGACCTGTCCCGTCGGCGTATCGGCATGGACGTCCCGGTGGCCCTGGGCCTGGCCTTCGCCTTCGCGGCCAGCACCGCCGCCACCTTCGACCCGTCCGGGCCCTGGGGCCGTGAGGTCTGGTACGACTCGGTCACGATGTTCGTTTTCTTCCTGCTCTCGGGTCGCCTGCTGGAGCAACGCCTGCGCGCGCGCACCGCCGGTGCACTCGAGGCGCTGGTGCGTGCGCTGCCGGCCCGCGTGGAGCGACTCACAGCCGGCGACTGGCAGCGCGTGCCGGTGCGCAGCCTCGTGGTGGGTGACTGCATCCGCGTGCGTGCTGGCGAGGTCATTCCCGCTGACGGCTGCATCGAGGCGGGCGCCAGCCGGGTGCACGAGGCCCTGCTCACCGGCGAATCCGAACCCCTGGCCCGCCGCCCCGGCGACACCGTCATCGCGGGCAGCCACAACCTCTCGGCCACGCTCACCCTGCGCGTGCAGCGACTGGGCGCCGACACCCGCCATGCGGGCATCGTGGCCCTCATGGAGCGTGCCAGCCTGGACAAGCCGCGGCTGGCGCGCCTGGCCGACCGCATGGCCGGCCCCTTCCTGTGGGCCGTGCTCGCTGCTGCTGCCGGTGCGGCCCTGGTGGCCTGGCCGAACGGCCCGGCGCACGCGCTGGCGGTGGCTGTGGCGGTACTGGTCGTGACGTGTCCCTGTGCCTTGTCGCTGGCCACACCGGCAGCCATGCTCGCGGCGGCAGGTGCCTTGGCTCGGCGCGGCCTGCTCGTGAGCCGACTGCAGGCGCTGGAGGTCCTGGCCAGCGCCGATACCGTGGTGTTCGACAAGACCGGCACGCTCACGCAGGAGGGCCTGGCGCTGGCGGGCCTGCGTTGCCGAGACGGCCTGGCGCCGCAGGAATCCCTGGGGGCCGCCGCTGCGCTCGCCGCGCATTCCCTGCACCCGGTCTCGCGCTCGCTGGTCTCGGCGGCCGGTCGGTCTGCACAGGGCTTGCAGGGACTGGACGTGATCGAGCGCCCGGGTCAGGGCCTGCAGGGGCGCCTTGCTTGCGGCCCCTTGCAGGGGCGTACCTTGCGGCTCGGCTCTGCGACCCATTGCGGTGTGCCGGAGCGCGCAGGCGCAGATTCCGAGGTCCATCTGGCCGACGAAGCCGGATGGCTCGCGAGCTTTGACCTGTCGGAGTCGCTGCGACCGGATGCCGCAGCGGCCGTCTCGCAACTGAGGACGCTGGGCCTGGACGTGCGCCTGCTCTCGGGCGACCACCCCGAAGCCGCTGGCCGGCTGGCTCATCGCGTGGGTATCGCGCACTGGGACGGCGGCTGCTCGCCCGAGGACAAGCTCGCACGCGTGCAGGCGCTTCAGGCGCAGGGCCGGCGCGTGGTCATGGTGGGTGATGGCATGAATGACGCTCCGGTGCTGGCCTGTGCCGACGTCTCGGTGGCCATGGGCGAGGGTGTGCCACTGGCCCAGGCCCGCAGCGACGTGGTGCTGCAAGGCGGTCGCGTGGGTGCGGTGGCGGTGCTGATCGCGCACGCGCGTCGCACGCGGCGTGTGGTGCGACAGAACCTGGTGTGGGCCGCGGCCTACAACGGCGCCTGCGTCCCCTTGGCAGTCGCTGGCTTCATGCCGGCGTGGCTGGCGGGGCTGGGCATGGCAGCCAGCTCGCTGGGGGTGGTGATGAACGCGGCCCGTCTTGCATCCATCACCCTGCGCGAGGCCAACCCGGAGTAAGCCATGGACATTCTGTTCCTGCTCATTCCGCTGTCGGTGGTCCTGGCGCTATTGATCGTCGCGGGCCTGGCCTGGGCGGTTTGGCGTGGTCAGTTCGACGCGCTCGATGCAGAAGGCGAGCGGATTCTGCACGGCGATTGACCTGAATCAAGGGTTTCCCCTGAGCCTCGCGGGACACTGCAGAGGCAATCAGACAAAGGTGATTTCCCATGACGATGGATCCTGCCGCTCCCCGCCTTGCATCCGCTTCCGACGGCGCCGCCCGCTACCACGACACGGTGGTGCGCCAGTTCTCCCTGATGGCCGTGGTCTGGGGCGTGGTGGGCATGGCGGTGGGCGTGTTCATCGCCGCGCAGCTGGCATGGCCTGAACTCAATTTCGGCATCCCCTGGCTCAGTTATGGCCGCCTGCGGCCGTTGCACACCAACGCGGTGATCTTCGCCTTCGGCGGCAGCGCGCTCTTTGCCACCAGCTACTGGGTGGTCCAGCGTACCTCGCAGGTGCCGCTGTTCGCGCCAGGTCTGGCGGCCTTCACCTTCTGGGGCTGGCAGGCCGTCATCGTGGCTGCTGCCATCAGCCTGCCCCTGGGCTACACCTCGGGCAAGGAATACGCGGAGCTGGAGTGGCCGATCGACATCCTGATCGCGCTGGTGTGGGTGTCCTACGCCGTGGTGTTCTTCGGCACGCTGGGTGTGCGCAAGGTGCGCCACATCTATGTGGCCAACTGGTTCTACGGCGCCTTCATCATCGCGGTGGCCCTGCTGCATATCGTCAACAGCGTGGCCATTCCTGCGGGATTCATGAAGTCGTATTCGGCCTATGCCGGCGTGCAGGACGCGATGATCCAGTGGTGGTACGGCCATAACGCGGTCGGCTTTTTCCTTACCGCCGGCTTCCTGGGAATGATGTACTACTTCATCCCCAAGCAGGCCGAACGCCCCGTCTACAGCTATCGCCTGTCCATCGTCCACTTCTGGGCGTTGATCTTCACCTACATGTGGGCGGGCCCGCACCACCTGCACTTCACCGCGCTGCCCGATTGGACACAGTCGGTGGGGATGCTGTTTTCCCTGATCCTGCTGGCGCCCTCCTGGGGCGGGATGATCAACGGCGTCATGACCCTCTCGGGCGCCTGGCACAAGCTGCGTGACGACCCGGTGCTGCGTTTCCTGATCGTGTCCCTGTCGTTCTACGGCATGAGCACCTTCGAGGGCCCGATGATGTCCATCAAGACCGTCAACGCGCTCTCGCACTACACCGACTGGACGGT
>JACCDI010355780.1_pt1 | contig 47626 bp, 39 predicted proteins | sample 7442791 | NCBI WGS metagenome assembly JACCDI01 (sample SAMN15323434, study PRJNA562643) | freshwater metagenome | isolation source: river surface water | place: USA:Blue River Watershed | collected 2017-08-15 | reverse complement strand
TTTTGAGGCATCGTCCGGATTCGAACCGGAGTAGACGGTTTTGCAGACCGCTGCCTAGCCGCTCGGCCACGACGCCATTGTTTGAACGGACTGCAAATTTACATTTTATTTCCTCTTTTCCAAAAATTATATCTATTTATTAAATAGAAATAATTCGTTTTTAAGATTACTTTTGCAATACAATACAGTCTATTAATTATGAAGAATTTACGTTTTCTAAAACCGATAATAAGTTATTTTGGTATTGGGTTAACCATTACAACCTTAAGTAGAATACTATTGTTTTTAATTTTTAATGAAAGAATTCTTGAAAATCAAAATTACAGTCAATTATTTGTAAATGGATTTCGATTTGATTGTATTCTGTTATGTTATACGGCATTTATTCCTACCCTATTAATTTTAGTACTACCTGACACCTTTTTACAACAAATAAAAAAAGGGATAAACCTGTATTTTATTTTCTTTTTATTCTTGATTTTAGTAATGGAATTGGCAACCCTTGATTTTATCAACCAATACGATACTCGACCAAATCGATTGTTTTTAGATTATTTGATTTACCCTAAAGAAGTACTAGGAACGTTATTTAAAAGCTACTTACCTTCTCTAATTGTTTCAGCAATTTTATTAAATAGTGCACTTTATTTAGCCTTGAAACACGGAAAAAAATTATTTTATCCTGTGGCAGGTAATTACAAAACGAAGCTAATATTATTTCCTGTAATTGCTTTCTTTTTGGTTTTAGGTGCTCGAGGAAGTCTAACGTCAAAGCGCCCAATTAATGCAAGTAATGCTATTTTTTGTTCGGACCAAATGACCAATTCCTTGGGATTAAATTCATTATATACCGTAGCCTTTGCTGCTTATGCTATAAAAAGTGAAGGAGATGTAAAAAAGTACGGAAAAATGGATGAGTTGGAAGCGTATTCAAGAGTAAAAAAATACATGGATGTTTCTGAATTTTCTTCAGCAGGTAATCCTTTTTTACACACCGTTTCTCCCGATACGATTCAGCCCAAGTATAACGTGGTGGTTTTTTTACAAGAAAGTTTAGGTGCCGAATATGTTGGTTGTTTGAATGGTTTACCATTAACACCCGAATTGGATAAATTAAGTAAAGAAGGACTGTTGTTTACGAAGCTATATTGTACCGGAACCCGCAGTGTTCGTGGTATTGAACAGGTGACTTCAGGCTTTTTACCCAATCCTTCTGAGAGTGTTGTAAAATTAAGCGGTTCCCAACAAGGTTTTTTCACCTTGGCGGAAGCTTTCGGAAGACAAAATTACGATACCAGTTTTATTTATGGTGGTATGGCAAATTTTGATAATATGGCTTCTTTTTTCAACGGTAACGGATTTAAAAATATTATTGATGAAACCGATTTTGATGCCGATGGGAAGAAATATACCATGAAAGGAACTTGGGGATATTGCGACGAAGATTTGGTAGTAAAAGCTAATGATTATTTCAAATCTCTAGGAAGTAAGCCGTTCTTTTCTTTGCTGTTTTCTACCTCCAATCACGAACCTTTTGAATTTCCCGACGGTAGAATAAAATTGCACGAACAACCCAAAAACACCGTAAATAATGCCATGAAATATGCCGATTTTTCTATCGGAAAATTCTTTGAGTTGGCTAAAAAAGAGGCCTATTTTAAAAACACTATTTTTGTGGTCATTGCCGATCACAACACAAGAACGTATGGTAAAAGTTTGGTGCCCATTAATAAATTTCATATTCCGGCATTGATCATTGCACCCAACGTAAAGAAAGGAACTACCTATGATCAATTGGCCAGTCAAATGGATATTCCTTCTACAGTTTTAGCTTTATCAGGAATCACAACCAAATCGCCAATGCCCGGACGTAATTTGATAAAATTACCCAAAGAAACCAAAGGACGAACCATAATGTTGTTTCATGAAACGTATGCATTTCGGGTTGAAAACGATGTGATCATTATGAATCCGAATGCCAAACCATTACAGTTTAAAGTAAAAAGTGATACCGAACTCATTCCAGTAGCTTTAAACCAAGAATTAGCCAAAGATGCCTTGGCTCATATTGTAGCTTCGAGTAATTTGTATAAAAATAGAGCTTATAAAGCGGAATAAGTGTAGTGATCAACGGTTAGTTTCTGTATTCTTCCATTTCAATGGTAACCGCTTCTACATCACCACCGATGGGAGGATTTAGTTTTGAAACCGCTACTTTAATTCGAGAAACGGAAGGGATTTCCGCAAAACATCGGGTAATAATGCGTTGCCCCACATGTTCTAATAATTTAGACCGAATAGCCATTTCATCGACTACAATTTTATTTAGAACAACATAATCTACGGTGTCCGATAGTTCATCAGATTGTGCTGATTTTCGCAAGTCCGTTTTTATTTCTAAATCCACTCGGTAATTGGAACCTATTTTAGCTTCTTCCACCAAACAACCGTGATACGAAAAGGTTCTGATGTTTTGTAATTTAATTATTCCCATAAAATATTAGTATCAAGTTTGAGGTTTTTTGGTTTCAAGTTGTTTTCTTTATCCAAAGTTACATAAAACCTGAAACTTTTAAACCTGAAACTTGAAACATTTTCTATCTTTGCATAAAAGATAGAAAAACAATGTCAACAGAAGATAAATCATTGAATTTTATAGAACAAATCATTGAAGAAGATTTAAAAAATGGTTTGGCCCAAAATAAATTACGTTTTCGATTTCCACCCGAACCTAACGGATATTTGCACGTAGGTCATGCAAGTGCTATTTGCCTAAATTTTGGCTTAGGTATCGATTACAAAGCCCCTGTAAACCTTCGTTTTGACGATACCAATCCTTCTAAAGAAGAGCAAGAATATGTAGACGCCATTAAACGAGATGTAGAATGGTTGGGTTTTCAATGGGATAAAGAATGTTATGCCTCTGATTATTTCCAACAATTGTATGATTGGGCTGTGGAGTTGATCAAAAAAGATAAAGCGTATGTTGATAGCCAAACTTCAGAAGAAATGGCACAACAAAAAGGAACACCCACACAACCCGGTACCAATTCTCCATTTAGAAACCGATCTATAGAAGAGAATTTGGATTTATTCACACGCATGAAAAACGGTGAATTTGAGAAGGGTACTCACGTTTTGCGTGCTAAAATTTCTATGGGCGCTAACAACATGTTGATGCGTGATCCTATTATTTACCGTATAATGCACGCTCACCACCACAGAACAGGTAACGATTGGTGTATTTATCCTATGTATGACTGGGCACATGGCGAAAGTGATTATTTAGAACAAATTTCGCACTCCTTTTGTACCTTAGAATTTCTACCCCACCGCGAATTATACGATTGGTTTTTGAATCAAATTTATGACTCCTCAAAAGTGCGTCCAAAACAAAGAGAATTTGCGCGTAGAAATTTATCACATACGGTTGTTTCAAAACGTAAATTATTGCAATTAGTTGAAGAAAAGCACGTTACAGGTTGGGATGATCCTCGTATGAGCACCATTTCCGGGATGAGAAGACGTGGTTATACTCCAACATCCATTCGAAATTTTGCCAATACCATCGGAATTGCAAAACGGGATAATTTAATTGATGTGTCGCTTTTAGAATTTTGTGTACGCGAAGATTTAAATAAAATTGCACCTCGTGTAATGGCAGTTTTAGATCCTGTAAAATTAGTAATTACAAATTATCCAGAAGGTCAAGAAGAATGGCTGGAAGCTGAAAATAATCCAGAAGAGGAAGTAATGACTTATAGAAAAGTGCCTTTCTCTAAAGAATTATACATCGAAAGAGAAGATTTTCAGGAAGAAGCACATAAGAAATTTTTCCGTTTAACATTAGGAACTGAAGTTCGATTGAAAAATGCCTATATCATCAAAGGCGAATCGGTTGTGAAGGATGAAAACGGAAATATTACCGAAATTCATGCTACTTACGATGTGGATTCTAAATCTGGAAGTGGGACAGAAGCGAGTCAAAGAAAGGTAAAAGGAACCATTCATTGGGTTTCTACTGCTCACGCTAAAGAAGCGGAAGTGCGAGTATACGACCGATTGTTTACCCATGAAAGTCCAGATAAAGACAAAGAAGCTGATTTTAAAACATTTATTAACCCAAATTCCTTAAAAGTTATTACGGGTTATGTAGAACCAAGTTTGGTTACTTCAAAAGAATTGGATCATTTTCAATTCCAACGTTTGGGATATTTTTGTGTTGACCGTGATTCAACCGCAGAAAAATTAGTTTTTAATAAAACAGTTGGACTAAGAGATACTTGGGCAAAAATTTCAGAACAATAAAAAGGATTACGATTCTTGTATTGCAAATTAAACATGAAACCTGCAAGGTATTTTTCCTCGCAGGTTTTTTTATTGGATTTCTTAGGTATTGCTAAAAACTATAAAAACTTCATTTTTAATAATTAAAAACTTTAAAAAATGCCTTTCATAAACACGCTGTATGAAGGAATTTTTTTTCAGTAAAGTATTTTTGAGGGGCTGGTAAAGAAAGCGGCTAAAACCGCATGATTTTAATTTTTGAGCATAAAAAAACCGCCAATGTTAGAAAATCGACGGTTTTAAAATATTTTTTAACTTTTATGCTTCACTAGTATCCGACGGATTAAAATCGGTTGCCGTATGGTCGTTTTTTTTCTTAGTGCGTTTCGGTTGGTTTTTCATGGTTTCTCCAATTTGATTACTTGCAGTAAAACTCGCTACCATATTATTTAACATATCACTACCCGCTTGTGGAGAATTAGGCAACAATATTAAGTTTGAATTGGTGTCAGCACCAATAGCTTGAAGCGTGTCATAGTGTTGGGTAACTACAATTAAAGCCGAAGCTTCTTGAGAATTAATACCAACATTATTTAGCACTTCAACACTCTCTACAAGACCACGTGCAATTTCTCTTCGTTGGTCTGCAATACCTTGTCCTTGTAGTTTTTTGCTTTCAGCTTCCGCTTTTGCTTTCGCAACAATTCTAATGCGTTGTGCTTCCGATTCAAATTCTGCTGCTGTTTTTTCACGATCTGCAGCATTGATTCGGTTCATTGCATTTTTTACTTGAATATCCGGATCAATATCCGTTACTAAGGTATTAATGATGTCATAACCATACGCCATCATGGATTCGTTTAATTCACGTTTTACCGCAATAGCAATGTCGTCTTTTCTTAAAAAAACATCATCTAAAATTAATTTAGGAACTTCGGCACGCACCACGTCAAAAACATAAGCCGTAATTTGATCGTGTGGGTATTCTAATTTGTAAAACGCCTCGTAAACCTTACTTTGAATAACGTTAAACTGAACCGAAACTTTCATTTTAATAAATACGTTGTCTTTGGTTTTCGTTTCAATAATAACGTCTAATTGTTGAATTCTAAGATTAACTCTTCCAGCAATTCGATCAATTACAGGAATTTTTAATTGCAAACCAGAACTTCTAATGCTTGTGAATTTTCCAAATCGCTCGATTACAACAGCTGTTTGCTGTTTTACCGTAAAGAAGGAAGAAAAAAGAATAACTAAACCAATGAAAACAATAGGGAACATGATAAAATCCATAATTTTTAGTTTTTAAAATTTGTAATTATACGCTGCATTTCTTAAAAAGTTACACCACTTATGAAATAAAAAAGTCCCTGAATTTCAAGGACTTTGCTTTTATAAACTTGCGATTGCTTTTTCAATCCGTTTGATGGTTTCTGTTTTGCCAATCATTTCTATAATATCAAATAAATGAGGTCCTTTAAGCGCACCAACCAAACTGAGTCTGAGCGGCTGCATTACTTTTCCCATTCCAATTTCGTGGGTTGTCATCCAGTTTTTTAATTCGGTTTCAATCCTAGCGGATGAAAAATCTTCTATTTTTTCCAATTCGGAGATCACTTGTTGCATCAATCCTGGAGTTTCTTCTTTCCAGTTTTTAGCGGCTTTGTCGTCGTAAGATGTTGGCGCCTCAAAGAAATAATCGGCTAAATCCCAAAATTCATTTACAAAATGCGCTCTTTCTTTAATTAACGAGACTACTCTTTCCAAATCCAATGCCGTAGAAACACCTCTTTTTTCTAATGCCTCAGAAAAAATTTCGGCTAGTTCTTTATCATTTTTCCCTACTAAATACTGGTGATTGAACCATTTGTTTTTCTCAGGATCAAATTTTGCTCCGGCTTTGTGAATGCGGTTTAGATCAAATTTTGCCACCAATTCTTCCAAAGAAAAAATTTCTTGTTCGGTGCCATCATTCCAGCCTAATAACGCTAAAAAGTTGATTACGGCTTCGGGGAAAAACCCAGCTTCTTTATAGCCGTTTGACGTTCCTTCTGCAGTTGTCCACTGTAAAGGAAAAACAGGAAATCCCATTTTATCACCATCACGCTTGCTTAATTTTCCGTTTCCAATGGGTTTTAAAATCAAAGGTAAATGGGCAAATTCAGGAGCGTTCCAACCAAATGCTTTGTATAATAAGTGGTGTAAAGGTAAACTAGGCAACCATTCTTCACCGCGAATAACATGTGTGGTTTCCATTAAATGATCGTCCACAATATTTGCTAAATGATAGGTTGGCATACCATCGGATTTGAACAACACTTTATCGTCTAATAAATTGGTGTCAAATTTAATGTCGCCACGAATGATGTCTTTTAGTTCTAAAATTTCATTCACCGGTGTTTTAAAGCGAATAACATAAGGTTCGCCATTACCTATACGTTCGGTTACTTTTTCTTGTGAAATGGTCAACGAAGTATCGAGTTGCGCTCTCACAGCATGATTGTAAATAAAGGTGTCTCCGTTGGCCTCTGCTTCTTTACGCATAGTGTCTAAACTTTCAGCAGTATCAAACGCATAATACGCCCAACCTGAAGCAATCAATTGGTCGGCAAATTCTTGGTACATAGCTTTTCGTTCGCTTTGACGATAGGGTCCGAATTTCTCGTTCTTTCCTATGGTTTCATCAGGCGCTATGCCCAACCATTCCAGTGCTTCAAAAATATAGGCCTCTGCCCCAGGAACAAAACGTGTTTGATCGGTATCTTCAATACGAAGGTAAAATACACCGCCGTGTTTTTTGGCAAATAAATAATTAAACAAAGCGGTTCGAACCCCACCGATATGTAGTGGTCCTGTTGGACTTGGTGCAAATCTTACTCGTACAGACATTTTAGTAATTTTTGGCAAAGATACAATTTGAATTTTGATTTTGTGGCTGATGGATGACGGAAGTTGGCCCATAAAAACTTGAAACAAATCTCCTATGTTAAGTTTCATAAAAAACCTGTTGACTAATCTAGATAGATATCGTATTTTTAGCGGTTATTAACCATGGGTTTATTAAAGTGTCAGAAAAAAACATAATTTACTTCAAACTCGAACGCTTCATCAAGAAGTTCTATACCAACGAACTGATCAAAGGAACACTTCTTTTCATCGGTTTGGGTTTGTTGTATTTTATTTTCACCTTATTGGTTGAATATTATTTATGGCTTTCCATTCAAGGCAGAACGCTTTTGTTTTGGTTGTTTGTGGCGGTTGAATCTTATTTATTGATTCGTTGCATTGCTTTTCCTTTATTTAAGCTGTTTAAGCTGCAAAAAGGGATCAATCACGAACAAGCGGCACTAATTATTGGAAGTCATTTTTCAGAAGTGCAAGATAAATTGCTCAATTTTCTTCAATTAGCGCATCAAAATCAGACTTCTGAGTTGCTTCTCGCTTCCATTGAACAAAAAGCAGCAGCCTTACAGCCTGTTCCGTTCTCCAACGCAGTCAATTTTACCCAAAACAAAAAGTTTTTACCCTACACCTTTGCGCCAATAGTGTTATTGATTTTGTTTTTTATTACGGGAAATTCAGAAATTATTTCCAATAGCTTTACTCGGGTAGTGCATTACAAAACAGCGTTTACCCCTCCCGCACCTTTTGAATTTGTTGTTGTGAATTCTTCTTTAACCACCCAGCAATATTCCGATTTTACATTACAAGTAAAAACCCGTGGCAACGTAATTCCAGAAAATGTAGCCATAAAAATAGGAGAAGAAGTCTATTATTTACAAAGTGTGCGACCCGGACTTTTTGAGTATACTTTTTCAAAAGTAACCAAAGACGTGCTTTTTTCGCTGCAGGCAAATGACATACAATCGAATACGTTTCATCTCAACGTAGTAGAAGTGCCAACCCTTACAAATTTTCAAATGCAATTGCAGTATCCCGCTTATTTGGGTAAAAAAACAGAAACCATACAAGGAACAGGGAATGCAGTGGTTCCAGAAGGCACCGTAATTACCTGGAATATCCAAGCGGTTGCTACGGACAAAGTGGTTTTACATATAAACAATTCGTCAAGCCTTTTTGCCGATCGTGCACCCCTTTTTTCTTTATCCAGAAAAATCATAGGCAATCTAAACTATGAAATTAGTACTTCTAATAAGCAATGGGAATCTTTTGAAAAACTAGCGTATCAAATTTCGGTCGTAAAAGACCAGTTTCCTAGTATTTCAATGCAAGCTGCACCCGATTCGTTACAGTTGCGATCAAAAGTGCTTTTGGGTCAAATTTCCGATGACCACGGTTTGACAAAGTTGCATCTTGTTTATTATCCAAAAGAAAAACCTAGTTATAAAAAAACGGCTAATTTGCCCATAAGAAAAGAGGCAGTTGACCAATTTGTTTATTCATTTCCCGAAGGTGTTACACTAGAAAAAGGGGTAAATTATGAGTATTATTTTGAGGTATTTGATAACGATGTAATCAATCACTTCAAAAGCACCAAATCGGTTGTTTTCCAACATTATGAGATGACGGAAAATCAAAAAGAGGATCAGCAATTAAAAGAACAGCAAGAAAACATTAACAGTCTCGAAAAATCATTGCAAAACCAAGACAAGCAGCTTTCAGAATTGGATAAGCTCCAAAAAATGAACAAAGAAAAGGCTGTTTTGGACTTTAAAGACCAAAAGAAAGTTGTCGATTTTATCAACCGTCAGAAGCAACAAGACGAAATGATGAAAGAGTTTACCCAAAAACTGACTGAAAATTTAGAGGAGTTTAATCCGAAAGCACAAGATAAAGAAAAACAAGAATTGTTGCGAAGGCTCGATGAAGCGGAAAAACAAGCCGAAAAAAACGAAAAATTACTGAAAGAATTGGAAGAACTTTCCAAAAAATTAGAAAAAGAGGAGTTGTTTGATAAAGCCGATAAATTAAAACAAAACGCTAAAAATCAGAAGCAAAATTTGGAACAATTGGTAGAGTTAACCAAGCGGTTTTATGTAGAAAAAAAGGCCGAACAAATAGCGGATAAATTACAACAACTCGCGGACAAACAAGAACAATTGGCCGCAGATCCAAAAGACAATACCGAAAAAAAACAAAACGAAATCAATACTTCTTTTGATGCCATTCAAAAAGAATTGCAAGAGTTGGATGAAGAAAATAAGGAATTAAAAGATCCGCTGGATATTCCTAATGAAAAGAACGAGCAAGAAGACCTGAAAAAAGACTTGAAAAAGGCAGCGGAAGAATTAAGCAAACAACAGCCTAAAAAGGCCCAACCGAAGCAAAAAGCAGCCGCGGCTAAAATGAAAGAGATGAGTCAAAAAATGACCCAAGCTATGAACTCCGGCGCATCTGAACAAATGCAGGAAGACGCAAAGTTGTTGCGCCAAATATTAGATAATTTATTGGCTTTTTCTTTTGATCAGGAACAATTGATCAAAACCACTAATTCGGTACAAACGCGATCGTTACAGTTGAATAAAGTGTTAAAAAAGCAACAAGAATTAAAGCAACAATTTAAACATGTTGATGACAGTTTATTTGCCGTTTCTTCGCGCAACCCACGTATTACCGAAATCATAGTAAAAGAACTGGGTGACGTGCATTATAATCTCGATAAGACGTTAGAATCGTTGGCCGACAACAATATTTCAAAAGGGGCATCTCACCAACAATATGTGCTTACGTCTGCCAACCGTTTGGCCGATTTTTTAAGCAATGTCCAAAGCCAGATGAATATGGACATGCAGGGTCAAGGCAAAGGAAATCCTAAACCCGGTAAAGGCCAAGGTGCTGGCATGCAATTGCCAGACATCATAAAAAAACAAGAGGGTTTGGGAGAAAAAATGAAAGAGGGTATGAAGCCCGGAGATCAGCCCGGCAATAAACCTGGCGAGGGCAAACAAAAAGGAAAAGAAGGCAGCGGAGAATCGGGAGGAGAAAACCAAGCGGGTGAAAATGGATCCGAAGGCAATGCTGGTAAGGTGTTAGACATACTTAAAGAACAGCGCCAATTGCGTGAAGCTCTTCAGAAGGCACTTGAGAAAGATGGCATGACCAACCAAGGCATGAATGCATTACAACAAATGAAAGACCTTGAAAAACAATTGATTAACAAAGGTTTTAAGAACGAAACGCTTCAAAAAATGCTACAACTTAAACACGAACTCTTAAAACTTGAAAAAGCAATTCAACAGCAAGGGGAAGATACTAAAAGACAATCAAAAGTAAACGCACAAAGTTATTCCAATTCAGCGCCGCCTCTCTCCAAAGAATTAAAAGAATATCTCAACAGTGTTGAAATATTAAACAGACAAAGCTTACCTTTGCATCCCAATTATAATCAGAAAGTACAACGTTATTTTAATAGCTATGATCAGTTTTAATTACGAGACCCAATTTATTTTAGAGAACGAATCTGCATTTGAAGATTGGATTTCTCGTATTATTGTGTCGGAAGGATTTGAGGAGGGGGAGATAAATTATATCTTTTGTGACGATGCGTATTTGCATAAAATCAATATGGAATATTTGAATCATGACACCTTAACAGACATCATTAGTTTTGATTATACTGTAGGAAATTTATTACAAGGCGATATTTTTGTTTCGGTCGAACGCGTAACAGATAACGCTAAAGATTTTAAGGTTTCGTTTGACGAGGAATTAAAGAGGGTGTTGTCACACGGGGTGCTGCATTATTGTGGCTATAAAGATAAATCTCCGGACGACGAAGCGATTATGCGCAAAAAAGAGGATGAAAAAATCAAGATGTTTCACGTGGAACATAAATAAGATAAGGGATGTTTTTAAACGAATATGATGTAATTGTTGTGGGTGCGGGTCACGCTGGATGTGAAGCCGCCGCCGCTGCCGCTAATATGGGCTGTGCTACATTATTGATCACCATGAACTTGCAAAACATTGCTCAGATGTCTTGTAACCCTGCTATGGGTGGAATCGCAAAAGGGCAAATAGTGCGAGAAATAGATGCATTAGGGGGTTACTCCGGTATTGTTTCTGACAAAACAGCCATTCAGTTTAAAATGTTGAACAAATCCAAAGGTCCTGCTATGTGGTCTCCACGAGTGCAATCGGATCGAATGCGGTTTTCTGACGAATGGCGCACAATGCTTGAAAACACACCTAATTTAGATTTTTATCAAGAAATGGTGGCGGGATTGTTGTCGGATAATGGAAAAATTACCGGGGTTAAAACGTCTTTAGGGGTTTCAATCAAAGCCAAAACAGTAGTCTTGACCAATGGTACTTTTCTCAACGGATTAATTCATATTGGCGAAAAGCAATTTGGCGGGGGTCGTGCAGGAGAAAGCGCTTCTTTTGGCATTACGGAAGACCTGGTTCAATTAGGGTTTGAGTCGGGAAGAATGAAAACTGGAACGCCTCCAAGGGTAGACGGACGATCTTTAGATTTTTCTAAAATGACTGAACAACCGGGTGATGATGTACCAGAGAAGTTTTCTTATACCAATCTAACCGCTCCTTTAAAAACACAACGTTCGTGCTGGATGTCTTACACGTCCCTTGAAGTTCATGATATTTTACGCGAAGGGTTTGATAGAAGTCCAATGTTTAATGGCCGCATTAAAAGTTTGGGGCCGCGTTATTGTCCATCAATTGAAGATAAAATCAACCGTTTTGCCGACAAAGAGCGCCATCAGTTGTTTGTAGAACCAGAAGGATGGACAACCTGTGAATATTATATCAATGGTTTTTCTACATCATTGCCAGAAGACATTCAATTTAAAGCTTTGCGATCGGTAGCTGGTTTTGAAAATGTAAAATTTTTTAGACCGGGTTATGCAATAGAATACGATTACTTCCCTCCTACGCAATTGCAACATACTTTGGAAACAAAATTAGTAGAGGGATTGTATTTTGCTGGACAAATTAACGGTACTACCGGATATGAAGAAGCTGCTTCTCAAGGATTAATGGCCGGAATTAACGCCGCCTTAAAAGTGCAACATCGCGAACCGTTTATTTTAAAGCGGGATGAAGCCTATATTGGTGTTTTAATCGACGATTTGATAACCAAAGGAACCGAGGAGCCCTACAGAATGTTTACTTCTCGTGCCGAATACCGCACGTTATTACGCCAAGATAACGCCGATTATCGCTTGACTCCGCGATCATTCGAAATTGGTTTAGCCAAAGAAGACCGATTGATTCGTATGGAGCAAAAATTTTCTCAGTCGGAAGCAATGGTTGCTTTTTTTAAAGAAACCAGCATAAAGCCAGAGGAAGCAAATCCTATTTTAGAAGCCAAAGGTTCGGCTCCAATGAGTCAGCCCGATAAAATGTTTAAAGTCTTCTCTCGACCGCAATTGGACTTGGAAGATTTTAGAAAGTTCAAGAAAGTGGCGGCTTATATAGACGCGCATAATTTGGATCAAGAAGTAGTAGAGCAAGCTGAAATACAAGTTAAATATTCGGGATATATTGAAAAAGAAAAAAACAATGCGGATAAATTAACGCGTTTAGAAGACATGATTATTCCAGACAATTTCAATTTCGATAACATCCAATCCATTTCCATCGAAGCCAAACAAAAGTTAAACAAAATACGACCTAGAACTATTGCTCAGGCGTCGCGAATTAGTGGTGTTTCGCCAAGCGATATTTCAGTGTTGTTGATCTATATGGGGAGATAAGAAAGCAGTAAGATAGTTGACCCAAGGAGTAACCTCTTTTGACTTACTCCTTAATACATACATCGTATTTCTCTATATGTTTCACGTGAAACAACTTTGTCAACCCTAATAAAATAAGCTAGTACCATAAAAAATAATAAATGAATTTTTCAGAAGACCATCGTTTTATTACCGTTAAAGATTTTTCAGTATCTGGAGAATCCTTTTCGCTGTTACTCAACGAGGAATACCAATTGTTAAAAACACACCCCCAGCCTACTTTAGATCGATTGGGCGTGTATTATGAGTTTGAAGATTACATTTCGCATACCGACGGGAAGCGAACGTTTTTTGAAAAAATGTATCATTTTGTAAAGCGTAGCGCTATAAAAAACAAAGTACGTTTGTTATCCACCTATCAGCCGTTAAAAGGAAGACTGTTAGACATTGGCGCAGGAACGGGTGATTTTCTTCTTGAAGCAAAAAATCAAAACTGGGAAACCGTTGGAATAGAACCCAACGATAAAGCCAAAGCGATTGCCATGGGAAAAGGGGTGGATTTTGCCCAAACCCTTGAAAAATTAGAAAGCAATTCTTTTGACGTAATCACCTTATGGCATGTATTGGAACATGTTCCAGATGTAACTCACCAAGCCGCCGAATTGAAACGCTTGCTCAAGCCGTCCGGCACACTTATAATTGCTGTCCCTAATTTTAAATCGTTTGATGCCAATTATTATAAAACGTTTTGGGCAGCCTATGATGTACCACGCCATTTATGGCATTTTTCCAAAACAGCCATTGAAAAATTGTTTGATCATCAAAACATGAATTTGGTAGATGTGAAACCAATGTGGTTTGATAGCTTTTACGTTTCTCTATTATCCGAAAAGTATAAATCGGGTAAAATGAATTTTATTAAGGGATTTGCTATTGGTTGCCTGTCAAATCTTGTCGGCCTGTTTAAAAACGAGTTTTCTTCCCATATTTACATTCTAAAAAACAAATAAATGCTTTTTTAAGCGATTTAAGCGCTTTTTGTAATTAAATTAGACTTATACTCGTTTGTTTTTAGTTATTGTTTTACGGGTAAAGTATAACGGTTGTTTTTTATAATCCAAAACTATTACAGTTTTTGTTGTCATAAGAAATACTTATGCCTTAATTAAAAATAAAAAAGCAACAAATTTGCAACTTGACAACTTATTATTACTTTTACAAAAATTTAAAAATTATTTACATCCAATGAAAAAAGCCATTTTAATTGTAGGCCTTGTAGCAAGTTTAATCGCTTGTAACAAAAACGAAGGAAAATCAGGAAGTCTAAAGACAGCATATATAGACACAGCAGAAATTTTAGAGAAATACGAAAAATTTAAAGCTGAAGATGAAAAATTCAAAGTAAAGTCTGAAGAAATGGGTCGCCCATTAGAAGCGAAAGTTAAAGCTTTCCAAATGGAAGCTCAAAGCTTTCAACAAAACGCACAAGTTAGAGGGCCACAATGGGCACAACAAAAAGGCGCCGAACTTTCACAAAGGGAACAACAACTAGGTGTTGAGCAAAACGCATTGTTGCAACAACTACAAGAAGAAGGTAGCGTGTTAAGAGATTCTATCATTAAAGAAGTGAGAGTGTTTATTAAAGACTACGGAAAAAAGAAAGGATATGATTATATCTATGGAACGGGAGATGCGGCCACCATTTTATACTCAAAAGAAACATATAATATTACGGGAGAAGTATTAAAAGAGTTGAATGAAAAATTCAAAGCTTCCGATAAAAAAGAAACGAAAGCAACTGAGAAAAAATAACGAAAAAGTCCTGATGAATCAGGACTTTTTTATTTCTACTGCTTTCGCTATATTTGTTTTTAATTTTACGCCAAATGGAATCAGTATCAGCCGCCGCCCATTACACACTTCAGTTTATTAACCAGACCAATAGATCGGTTTTTCTAACCGGTAAAGCAGGAACTGGAAAAACAACGCTCTTAAAAGAAATTATCGCCACTACACACAAGAATACTGTGGTGGTTGCGCCTACAGGAATTGCTGCTTTAAATGCAAACGGAGTCACCATTCACTCCCTTTTTCAATTGCCTTTTGCGGCTTTTATTCCCAATGATCAGCCTCTTGCCCACTTTTCCAATTTTGTAAAGTTTGAAAATCGCGACACCTTAGCCAGACATTTTAAAATGAATGCAACCAAGCGTTCGGTCATACAAAACGCAGAATTGCTCATCATTGATGAGGTTTCGATGCTTCGCGCCGATATTTTAGACGCCATGGATTTTATGTTGCGCAAAGTAAGAAGAAACGAAAGCCCTTTTGGAGGCGTTCAAGTACTTTTTATTGGCGATTTATTGCAGTTGCCCCCAGTCGTTAAAAACGAAGAATGGGAGGTGTTAAAACAGCACTATCGCGGCATGTTTTTTTTTCATTCGCACATCTTGCAACAATACCCTCCATTGTATATTGAGTTGGATAAAATTTTTAGGCAATCCGACCCTGAATTTATTGCGGTATTAAACAATTTGCGATACAATACCATTACGGCTTCCGATATCAAGACGTTGAATCAATTTGTACAGCCCAATTTCGATTTAAAGCACCATCCGGGATGTATTATTCTTACAACACACAACGCAAAAGCGGATGCGATAAACGCGCAATCGCTTCAAGATTTGAAAGGGAAAACTTTCACTTTTTTACCTGAAATTACAGCTGATTTTCCCGAAAAAATATTCCCATTAGACGATAAACTTCAACTAAAAGTTGGGGCGCAAGTCATGTTTATTAAAAACGATTTGAGTTTTGAGAAAAACTATTTCAACGGAAAAATGGGCGTAATAAAATCGCTAACCGAAAACGAGATTTTTGTCCATTTCCCCGAAGAAAACAAAACCATTGAAGTGGAGCGTTATGAATGGCAAAATATTCGATATAAAGTCAACGAAAACACCAAAGAAATTGAAGAGGAAGTCATCGGAACGTTTGTGCAATATCCTATAAAGTTAGCTTGGGCCATCACCGTTCATAAAAGTCAAGGATTAACGTTCGACAAAGCCGCAATTGATGTGTCACAGGTTTTTGCGCCAGGGCAAGCCTATGTGGCTTTATCTCGTTTGCGTTCGTTAAACGGATTGGTCCTTTTGTCTCCATTACAAATGAACGGGATTTCAAGTGATGGAACAGTGCTACAATATGCCGAAACCAAAGCCACTACTCAAGCCCTCCAACTTGCGCTTGACCAAGAAACCAAACGGTATTGGCTCAACACACTATCGCATTCGTTTGATTTCAAAGCTTTGGGCCAAGAATGGCGCAATCATTTGTTCAGTTACAACTCGAATCCCGAAGCTTCGGGACCTAAGTCGCCTAAAGCCAAACATTATGATTGGGCTAAAACTCAGTACGAACAGCTGGCCGCTTTATTGCAACCTTCGGAAAAGTTTGTCTCGCAATTGCAAAAAATATTTCATGAACAAGAATTAGACGCTCCTTTTGTGAAGGAACGTTGCGACGCGGCATACCAGTACTTTTTTAAAGCACTGGATCAGCTCGTAGAATCCTTGTTGTTGAAAATAGAAGAAGTAAAACGACTCAAAAAAGTCAAGGCTTTATACGACGAATTAGCAGTGTTAGAAGCGCTTCAAATCGGTGCCATACTGCAACTTAAAAAGGCGCAAGCGATAACCAATTGTTTTGTAGAAGGGAAAGAAATTACAAAAAAAAGTATCCGACAAGACGATTACAACACCTACAAAATAAACAAACTAGTTGTAGTTGCTGAACGTTTTAGAAGTCAATTTGCCGTTTTGGCAGCTGAAGATGAGGAAGGGTACTATTCGGATTCAAACAAGAAAAAAACAAAAGAACCTAAGAAATCGACCATAGAAGAAACGCTGGAGTTGTGGAACCAAAACCTATCACTTTATGCAATTGCCAAGCAACGAAAATTGACGCCACAAACCATCTATAATCATTTTGCTAAGCTGATTCAAATGGAAACGGTGCAGCTTTCCGATTTATTACCAGAAGACAAAATTTCAGATTTAAAGGCCGCATTCAAAGGTTTTAAAGGCGAAAGTTTGGGCGAATTAAAAGAAATTCACGGCGATAAATTTACTTGGGACGAATTACGATTGTATAAAGCGAGTTTAAATAATTAACCCATCTTTCATTTCAATAATTCGGTCACTTTTCTTTGCAAAATCATCATCGTGCGTTACTGCAATAATGGTTTGCCCATAGTTTTGAGTTAATTCCTGAAAAATATCAAAAACAATATTCGTGTTTTTACTGTCTAAATTCCCAGTAGGTTCATCACCCATGATTAATAACGGGTCATTTATCAAAGCACGAGCAATTGCTACACGCTGTTGTTGCCCGCCTGATAGTTTATTTGCTGGTTTTAAAGCTTGATCTTCTAACCCGAGAATTTTTAGTTTTTCGTATGCTTTTTCTTCGATTTCTTTTTCGGAATATTTCCCTAGTTTAATTGCGGGAATCATGACATTTTTTAAACATGTAAACTCTGAAAGTAAGTAATGAAATTGAAAAACAAAACCGATTTTTTCATTTCGAATTGCTGCTAATTTATCGGTAGATAAACCCGTCATTAATTCGTTATCAATGAATAAATTTCCTTTATATTCGGTATCCATAGTTGACAAGACATATAACAAAGTAGATTTTCCACTGCCCGATTTTCCCACCATGGATAGAAATTCTCCTTTTTGAACTTCAAAAGATATATTTTTCAATACCTGAAATTCAATCGGATCGTAGAAATATTTATCTACATTTTCGGTTTTTAGAATAGTTTGTCGCATAATTTATTTTCTAAAAATGGTAACAGGATCAACTTGTGCCGCTTTTTTAGCCGGAATATAACCTGCGAAAAAAGTAATTACCAAACCAATAAGAACACCTTGCAAATATTTTAAAGGTTCATAATCAATTGGGAAATAGCCAATATCACCTCCAACATATACCTTTTTCAAAATAGTAATTAAAACCGTTGCGATAATCATACCACCGATAACCCCCATTATTCCTATGGTTACGGCTTGTGTTACAAATATTTTAATAACATCTTTTCCTTTAAAACCCATGGCTTTTAATATAGCAATATCATTAATTTTTTGGGAAACGGTCATGTTTAATATGTTATAAATTCCAAAACCAGCAACTAATAAAATGGTAAAGGAAACAAACGTGATGATGATTTTTCGCATTTTATTGGCAGCCATAAAAGTTTCGTTAGCTTCTTTCCATCCTTCTGCTTTATAACCTGTTAAATTAGAGAGTTTTTCCGCTATTGTTTTTGCTTTTTCTGGGTCAACAATATTAACGTTAATATCCGTGATATAAGACGCTCCCTCTTTTAATAATTGTTGAGAACTGGCTATATTTACATAGGAATTTGCTTTATCAACTTTGGAATTATTGGTTTTAAAAATTCCTACTACTTTATACGTTTTATTTACACTTTTTGAAGAAGTTAAGTTGATATTATCTCCAATTTTTGCATTCATTTTTTCAGCAATTCCACTTCCAATGATAATTCCGTTTGGATTCGATTTTAAAAGGTCAAAATTACCTTCCGCCATAAACGATTTGATGTTGTACATCACATTCGCTTCTTCAGGTTTTATACCAATTGCTAAACCAGATATTTGAGATTTCCCGTTGTTATAGAAAACATTTACATTTACTTGAGGCGTTACCACTGTAACTTCGGGTTGTTTTAATATGGTTTCAGAAATTAAATTCGGATTTATAATTGTATTATTTTTAGGAACAATTTTCGGATTAATAATCAAGTAATTTTCATTGGAATTTTTTACTAAAACCTTACTTATTTCATCATCTTTATACACTCGAATATGCGCCGTTGTTTTAAAAATACTGGCGCTAGAACTTACATCAAAACCAACTAGCATGCAATTCATAAAAATATAAATTGACATTCCTAAAACTACACCAGCCGCAGCAACAGCCGTTAGTTTTTTGTTGGAAATAATATACGTTTTTGCTATTTCGGTATTGATGTTCATAGCTTATGGTTTTAAAGGTAATAAAACATCTTCTTTAGTAATTCCTTCTAAAATTTCTACAAATTCTGTAGAAACTATTCCTGTTTTTACGATAACCGCTTCGTCTTTTCCTTTTATCATTACTTTGTTTCCAAAACCTAAAAAGTTTCTTGGAATCAATAGTGCATTTTTCTTTTCTCCAACTAAAATATTAGCTTCTAATTGCGCTCCATACAGCGAAGCATTCAAAGGTTTGTCAAAAATTACTTTACAAATAAACGATTGTGTTTGCTCATCAAATGCCGCTAAAATCTCACTTACTTTCGCATTATACACTTCGTTTTTATTGGTGTTTAATTGCACAAAAACAGTCTGACCAATTTTTACTTTTCCAATGCTATTTTCATCTACATTTAAAACGCCTTCCACTTTATTTTCGTCTGCGATTACAGCGATTACATCGCCTTTTTTTACATAATCACCAGAGAATTTCATCTTCTTAATAATTGTTCCTTTTTGTGGAATAATTAATTTATTGTACCCTAAAACCACTTGGTTATTTTTCAATTGATTTTCAGTGTTGATGTAATTTTGCTTGTATTGCTGTAAAATTTGTTGATACTGTTTTTTCAAAGCATTCAATTGTGATAATGAATTTTCTGCGGCTAATTGCATGTTTTCATATTCAACTTTGGCAATACTTTGCGAATTGTATAATCTTTTGTAGCGTTCGGCTTGTGTTTTATCTTGCTGGTATTTGCTTTCTGCAAACTTTATATTTTGTTGTAATTGTTGTAAAGCCGGAGCATTATCTGTTAAGTTTTCTTTGGAAATAACCACCAAATCTTTTGCCGAAGCGGTATTGTTTTCATTGGTTTTATTGTCAATTGAAGCAATAATTTGGTTTTCAGTTACTTTATTTCCAACATCAAAAGTTGCATTCACTAAAATTCCGTCGGTTTGAGCGGTTAGATTATAGGAATTGTCCCATTCTAATTCGCCCGAAGCAAAAACTAATTCTTTAATATCTTGTACAACAGGCTTTCCTTCTTCTTTTGTTCCACATGAAAACAAAGTAGAAAGCACTAGTAAAATAAGAATGTTGGTTTTCATTTTGAATATTTTTTAGTTGTTGTTTATCACAATTTTATTTTTTGAGAATCCAATGTTTGCCAAAGCATTAACCATATTTATTTCGCTGATTAGCAAATCATTTTGCGAAATTAATAGTTTGTCTAACGGTAAAATTTGTTCTTGATATTGATTGAAGTTTTTTTCGTATGTGTCTTTTTTTAGCACATATATTTTTTTGAAATTTTTGAATTGCTCTATCGCTTTTTCGTATTCAATTTCTAGTTGTTTATTAGCAAATTCATTTTCTTTTTCGGCATGATCTGCGTTGTTTTTCAATTGATTTAACTGGATTTTTTTATTGTAAACAGTACTTAATTTTTGCACATTCGTTGGAAAATCCCAAGTAACTTTTAAACCAACATAGTTGAAATTTACCCAGTTAGAACTCGCATCAAAATAGTTTTCATTGCTAAGATTTTGCCAATTAAATGAAGATATAAAAGATAAAATAGGCAATTGTTGTAAACGAGCAAGTTTTAAATCTTGTTGCATCATTTGGTATTGCAACTTGTAGTTTTCGCTTTTAAAATTAGAGTTGGTAGAAACCAATTCTTCTATGTTTTCATAGTTGTTAAGGTCTTCCGTCAATTTTAAATCAAATTCGTTTTCAAAGAAAAGTGCTAAACTTTGTTTTTGTATTTTTTCGCTTAGAACAAGTTGCGATAATTTGTCTTGTAGCGTAATTAAATTAGCTTCTGCTTCATTAACATCTTGTTTTCTTATAATTCCTTCATTAAACTTGTTTTGGGTGATTAAAACCAAATTTTCAGCCAATTTGATGTTTTCTATTATAATTTTTTTCTGTGCTTCAAACGAAAGCAAATTAAAATACACACCATTAATCTGATTATAAATATTTTGCTCGTTGAGTTTGTTTTGATTTTCAACTAATTGCTCGTTGATTTTTGCGCTTTTAATTTGGGCAATACTTCCAAAATTTAAAATATCAAATTGAGGTTGTACCGAAAATGTGCTGGTATATTGTTGCCCCATAGTAACTTCTTTGAAAGTTCCTTCTGGCAAACCAAATATTGGTCCTGGCAAAAAACTTACTTGTTGTTCAAAATTATTAAGAGTTTGAGCTGATGCAGGAATTCTTGGATTTAATACATTTCCAATAGCTGTTTTTTTAGTCAAATTAGCTAATTGTGTTTGCAAGGTTGCATTGCGCAAAGCATAATTTTTTTCTTTAGAAAGTTGAAGTATTTCTGGTAGGGAATGAACTACTTTTTCTTCTTGTGAAAAAGCATTAAAACCACCTAAGACCAAAAAGAAAATTAAAAATTCTTTTCGCACCAGCTTGTAATTTTTTACGAACTTTTTCATTGTTTTTTATTTCTTTTGAATTAAAATCAATAAGTTATCAATGGTTTTGTTGCCTTCTATGCTGATGTCGTATTGAAAGTTTGAAAGTTTCCATTTTAGCATTTGAAACCGGAATGAACCAAGAATTATGGGTAATAAATCTTCAGTTGAAATTTCTTTAGTGAATTCGTTGCTTTGTTTTCCTTGTTCTAAAATTTGAGAAAGTATTTGCATTTTGTTTTGCATCAATTGAAGAATTACAGCTTTTATTTCTGTAGATTCATCTATTAGACCATCGGATAAAACAGCGACAACAAAGTGCGGATTTCTTTTAAAATAATTGAATTGACTTGCGAAAACAGCTTTAAAATTATCAGACGCCGTTTTTTCACTTTTAATTTCAGCAGCTAATCTGATTCGCATGTTTTGTTTTAAAAGCAATAGTAGCGCGATTAAAATTTCTTCTTTGGATTTAAAATGTCTATAAATCGCACTTTCAGAAAAATTCATTTTGGCCGCAACCGTTTTTGTTGTTAATCCTTTGATTCCTTTTTCAATTAATATTTTTCCTGAAATCTCAATGATTTCAAGTTGTCTGTTTGATATTTCGTTGGTTGTAATCATAAGTTAGTAAGTATTCACACTTCAAAGGTACTTAAATATTTTACACAACGTTAAAAAGGAAGAAAAATATTAAATTAATTCAACCAAAAGACGGCCATAACAGCTGGAATAAAATAAATTACAATGGTTCTTGCACCATCGTAATCCTTTGCTAAACGTTGTCCAAAAAGCAACATTAATAAAGTAATACAAGAAACAATAGCGCCATAAAAACCTAATCCACCAGTAACTGCAGGCTCTACAATTAATTGAATAATTCCAGAAACACACAATACACCAGCAACAATTTCTAAAAGCAAAACTGTTAACAAAGCAAAAGGCACTTGTTTTGCCAATATGGTTGCTGCAAAATGATCGGTTAACCAAGCCACATTACCTTTCCAATCTTTAATTTTATCGTATCCAGATTGTAAAAAAGTAATAGCCAATAGTGCGAGAACTAAGATAGGAGCTGCTTCTGTCATAATTATACGTTTTTATGAATTAAACGAGTTAGTTTTATGGATAAGTCGGTTAGGATGATTTTACTATTTCCATTGCGTTCGATGTGGTAAATAGCCTCTTCCAATTCTTTGTAAATATCTGTAATATTTGCGCCATTTACAAATGGAGCAAATTTTTCCAATTCAAATTTGGGCACGTTTGTTTCCAAGAAAACCAATTCGGTAGCTTGATAATTGAGCATCAAAGCTTGCCTGAAAAAATGAATGCAATAGTGTAAAAATTGTTTTTGCGTTTCTCTTCCCGTGGCCGCTATTTTTTCACTCCAGGCAATTAAATCATTTATCGCCGCGGCATTTCCTTTGGCCCTAAAGGCACTTCTAACCCACTCTACAAACCATTCATCAAATGGAAATTCATCGTTTTCTTTTCGGAATACATGCAGTGCTTTGTTGTAATTGCCTTCGCTTTGGTGCGCAATTTTTTTTGCTTGGATGGGGTCGCAATTTTCACGTGAAACCAATGCTTCTGCAATAACGCTTTCGCCTAATCCCATAAAATCGATTACTTGGCAACGCGAAACTATGGTTTGTAACAGATCTCCAATATTCTCGGTAATGAGGATAAATACGGTTTTGGCAGGAGGTTCTTCTAATAATTTTAATAATTTATTAGCGGAGGGTCCGTTCATTTTATCGGCCATCCAAATGATCATTACTTTATATCCGCCTTCATAGGCTTTTAAGGCTAATTTTTTATTGATATCGGTGGCTTCATCTACACTGATTAACCCTTGTTTGTTTTGAATGCCCAAATTGCGCAACCAATCAAACAAACTTCCATACGGCGATTCCGATAAAAATTGGCGCCATTCGACCATAAAATGATCACTAACAGGATGACTTTTTATCCCATCAGTTGTGGCAACAGGAAACACAAAATGCAGATCGGGATGGGAAAAATGTTCAAATTTTAGGTTACAAGCGGTGTTTTCACCTGCATTTTCGCCACCCACATTACCACACAACAAATATTGCGCATAGGCAATGGCCATGGGGAGCGTTCCGGAGCCTTCTGGGCCCACAAACAATTGAGCGTGCGGAATTCTACCGGCCTCAGCACTTTTAGTGAGGTGGTTTTTTATGTGAATTTGACCTAAAATATCCTTAAAAAGCATCCAACAAACCTAATCAAATTTTCCTGAATTGTAAACGAATCCTGCGAAAAAAACAAATGGCACCTGTTTTAAAAATTTATTAAATATCTGCTTTCGTACAAAGATTTAGCATACAATAAATTATATTTGCATACTTCGAAACTAAAAATACACATCATGAAAACACTAAACGACTTCAATTTCAATTCCAAAAAAGCCATCATCCGAGTAGATTTTAACGTGCCTTTAGACGAAAATTTTAACGTGACCGACGCTACCCGTATTGAAGCCGCAAAACGTACAATTGATAAAATATTGAACGACGGTGGAAGTGTTATCTTAATGAGTCATTTAGGGCGACCAAAAGGGATTGAAGCAAAATATTCGTTGCAACACATTGTCGCTACAACCGAAGAAATCTTAGGAAGAAAGGTTCAATTTGCTGCAGATTGTATCGGTGAAGTTGCCGAAACAGCCGCTAAAAACTTGCAACCAGGCGAAATCCTATTATTAGAAAACCTTCGTTTTTATGCTGAAGAAGAAAAGGGTGATGTGGCATTTTCAAAAAAATTAGCGTCATTAGGTGATATTTATGTCAACGATGCTTTTGGAACGGCGCACCGTGCACACGCTTCTACGACCATTATTGCACAGTTTTTTAAAGACGCTAAATGTTTTGGTTATTTATTGGCCAAAGAAATCGAGAGCATTGAAAAAGTATTAAAAAACTCAGAAAAACCAGTAGTAGCTATTTTAGGAGGCAGTAAAGTTTCTTCTAAAATTACAGTAATTGAAAATATATTAGACAAAGTAAACCACATGATTATAGGTGGCGGAATGACTTTTACGTTTGTAAAAGCCTTGGGCGGCTCTATAGGGGATTCAATTTGTGAAGACGACAAACTAGAATTGGCGATCGAAATATTAAAACAAGCCAAAGAAAAAGGCGTTCAAATACACATTCCAATAGATGTGGTGGCAGCTGATGCTTTTTCCAATGCCGCAAACACGCAAGTAGTTGATGTGAACCACATTCCAGACGGATGGCAAGGTCTAGACGCAGGGCCAAAATCATTAGCCATTTTTAGACGCATCATTTTAGATTCAAAAACGATACTTTGGAACGGCCCATTAGGGGTTTTTGAAATGGAAAATTTTGCAAACGGAACCATTGCATTGGGCGAATATATTGCCGAATCAACTGCAAACGGAGCTTTTTCATTAGTGGGCGGTGGCGATAGTGTTGCTGCCGTGAAACAATTTGGACTCGAGCCAAAAATGAGTTATGTATCTACTGGAGGTGGTGCCATGTTAGAAATGTTAGAAGGCAGAACTTTGCCGGGAATTGCTGCCATTTTAGAATAACAACAATAAAAACCCTGATCCTTAAGTTATTAGTTTTTAATAAGCCCCAAAAAACAAAACAATAATGAAAAAATCACTGCTCTATATCTCGCTATTGCTCTCGCTTATTGGTTTTGGGCAGGAGCACGCCGAGAAAGAAATTAACCTACAAATTTCCAAAGTTTCCTACTTAGATTCTTTGAAAGCAACCTTTATCAACCACAGTACGAGTACTTGTATTGATGAGCGATGGATTGCCGAATTAGCGAATATTGAATTGTCTGAAAATATGTTTTCGGATATTTCAAAAATCAATATAGATGAAGAAGTAGCCTTTAGCTTGTCTTCCGATGTGGTAAAAAAACGCCTCGCAAAATTAGATGCCCGCTCTCCTTTTCACATCGAATACAATCCGGCGCTAGAAAACACCATTAAGGCCTTTTTAAAGAATCGAAAAAAAGCCTTTGAACGTTTAATGGCAATTTCTGAATACTATTTTCCCATGTTTGAAGAACATTTGGCAAAATACAACATCCCCATGGAACTGAAATATTTAGCCATAGTTGAATCGGCATTAAATCCTACCGCAAAATCAAGGGTTGGTGCATCCGGTTTGTGGCAGTTCATGTATCCTACAGGAAAGCAATACAATTTAGAAGTCAATTCCTATGTAGACGAGCGTTACGATCCTTTGAAAGCTACTGAAGCCGCCTGTCAATACTTGTCAAATTTATACGGTATTTTTGGCGATTGGAGTTTGGTTTTGGCCTCTTATAATGCGGGTCCAGGCAATGTATCCAAAGCAATTAGAAGATCGGGAGGCAGTCAAAACTATTGGAACATTCGCAAAAATCTTCCACGAGAAACGGCAAATTATGTTCCGGCCTTTTTAGCAACCATGTACATTTATGAATTTAGAAAAGAGCACGGTTTGCAACCTAAAAAAGCGGCGATTACTTATTTTGAAACCGATACTATTCAAATTAAAAAACAACTATCGTTCAAGCAAATTTCAGAGTTATTGGATATTCCGGTGCACCAATTGGAATTCTTAAACCCGATTTACAAGTTAAAAGTCATTCCGTATGAGCAAGATAAACCCCATTTTTTGCGTTTGCCGAAGAACAAAGTGGGTTTATTTGTATCGAATGAAGAAAAAATTTACGCCTACATTGATTATTTGGACGCGTTAAACGAAAAAATCAAAATCGAAGTCCGCCCGACGGTAAAAGATTCTTTGGTTTCGGTTCCGCAGGACATCGTTACGGCACCAATAAATTCGGAAGCGAATGTGCGCTTTTATACCGTACAACGAGGTGATCATTTAAAGAAAATAGCCGATAAATTTGGCGTAACCGTGTCCGAATTAAAACAATGGAATGAGCTAAAAACACCGGTTATTTTTCCGGGGAGTCGCGTCAAGATTTATACCAATAAAAAAGACACCCTTGTTGTCTCAACGGCTCCCGTTGTGGAAGAATGGTATACCGTACAAAAAGGGGATACATTATTTTTAATTTCGAAAAAGCATCCGGGGGTTACGGTAGAAGACTTGAAAAAACGGAATGCCCTTTGTGACGAAGCTATTCAGCCGGGAATGAAGTTGAAAATTAACGGATAATCCAATCATTATGATGCGAATAGGAACCTTACTTGCAGCACTTTTACTTCTATTTTCCTGTGTGGGAACAGGTGAAAAAGAGGCCGTTGCAGCGGGAAGTTCTATTGGCGAAATCAATACGGTTTCGATTGTTGTCGATGATCAATTTTGGAACAGTGAAATAGGCGATACCCTTAGAAAAAAATGGGCGGCTCCCGTAGACGGACTGCCACAAGAGGAACCTCTTTTTACGTTAAACCAATATCCAACAAAACTTTTTGAAGGAATGGTCAAGAAAAACAGGAACATTATTGTGTTGAAGAAAGGTAAGAAAACCGCTTTTAAGCACCAAAGAAACCGGTATGCCTCTCCCCAACAATTGTTTTACATTACCGCTACTTCAACCGAAGAAATGATCAAGTTAGTAGAGCAAAAATCGGCTGAAATTTGCAACACCATTAAAACTGCTGAGATAGTAGAACAGCAAAAACGAATCTTAAAAACACCCGTTTCCGACCAACTTATTCAAGAGAAATTTAAGGTTAAAATGGCGCTTCGTACCAATTATCAGTATGAATTAGTGGCGCCTAAATTTCTATGGATCCGACGCGAGCTTGCTACCGGATACAACAGTTTGTTGCTCTATGAAGTGCCGATCGTACAAATAGAAAAAAATAATGCGATAGTAAACAACATTATACACATTAGGGATTCTATCGGTAAAAAATTCATCCATGGCTCTGTTGGGAAAACCTGGATGGTTACCGAAAAAGCCTATTCTCCCTATTTTTTACAAACCCAAATTGATCACAAGTTGGCCTATGAAACCAAAGGAACTTGGCAGCTTAAAAATGATTTTATGGCCGGGCCGTTTATCAATTATGCCATCAAAGACATCAAAAACAATCGGTATTTAATTTTGGATGGATTTACCTATAATCCGTCAAAGGCGAAAAGAGATTTGGTTTTTGAACTCGAAGCCATGATGAAATCGGTGGTATTCCTCCCTTAATCAAAACGTATGGAAATTACATTCAAAATAAAGCGATTTAACGAACTTTCTGTAGACGAACTCTATGATGTGCTACAGCTTCGTTCAGAAGTGTTTGTGGTGGAGCAAAACTGCGTTTATCAAGACATTGACGGCAAAGACCAGAAGGCACTGCATGTTTTAGGGTATTATCAAAACGAATTGACGGCCTATTCAAGATTATTTGATGCAGGAAATTATTTTGAAGAAGCATCGATAGGAAGGGTTATTGTGAGACAAAAATTCCGAAAATTCAATTTCGGACATGAATTGATGCGGGTTTCGATTGCAGCAATACAAGATAATTTTAATCAAAACGCCATTACCATTTCGGCTCAAGAATACTTAAAAATTTTTTACGAAAGCCATGGTTTTGTCCAAACCAGCGCAATGTATTTGGAAGACGATATTCCGCATATTCAGATGAAACGGGGTTAATTATTTTTTTGCCGGAGACTTCTCGTTTTTTAAAATCAACAATTCTACCCGTCTGTCGAGCGCCCCACCTTGTTTTAAGGATTGGGTATTGCCATACCCTCTATAGGTCATGCGTGCATTGCTAATGCCTTTTTTAAACAAATAGTTGTATACGCGTTTGGCGCGATTGACCGACAACTCTCTTTTTTTAGTTTCGCGATCTACAGCCTCTTTATGGTAGGTGGGTGTGCAACACACATGCCCTTGAATTTCGAATTGGATGTTTTTAAATTTGAGCAATTGAAGGGCAATTTTATCGAGTTCTTTTTTGGCCAAAACTGTAAGTTGACTGCTGCCCCGTTCAAACAACACCTTTTCTAAATAAATGCGGTCTCCTTTAACAGCATCTTTGCGAATGGAGCTGTATACACCAGGGATTTTTAAATTTTCAATGGTAATTGATTTGTAGTTTACCACCACATCAACTCTTCGGTTTTTTGATCGGGCCTCTGGGATATCGGATTGTAAATCTTCATCGAGCATGATGCGTCCTTTTCCCTCAAGTGTAATGATGATTTTGCTTTTGATGCCCCGTTCGATCAATTTATTTTTTACGGTTGTGGCTCTGTTGGTCGACAATACAAAGTTGTATTCGTCTTTGCCTCGATCGTCGCAATAGCCATAAATTTGGATGGATTCGATACGAGCCGTATCAATTTTTTGTACAAATGATAACACTCCTTCTGTTTGTTCCTCTTTTAAATTGAATTTATCAAATTCAAAAAAGATAGAATAAATTTCTTCTTCTTGTGCAAAACCCACCTCAAGAGAAAAAAATGCCACTATAAGTAATAACCATTTCATAGCTTGAAAATTAGTTGTTTAAAATAGGTCTTGATTCTTTTTTAACGAAATAAAGGTTGTTTTATTTTACTTTTTTAATATGGATTGGTACTGTGGTGTGTTGTTTAATAAAGCAATGGCTTGTTCTATTTCGGGATTGTTTTTGGTATAAAATAAATACAATCCTTCTCGGTATTGATGCCTGATAATTAACTCTTCTTGAAGTTGTTTTTTGATTTGTTCTTTGTTTTTTTCAAGCGCCGCATCTTGACTTTTTTCTAATGCCGTTTCCAGTTGTTTGTAGGCAACCGTAATTTGTTCCTCAATTTGTTCTTTTTTGGCGTTTTCTAAGACGGTTTTAAGGGCTTTACTGGTTTCGGTCTCTAAGACAATTTTCTCTTGATGAATATACGTTTTAAAGGCTAAAAAATCGGCATCCGTAACTGATGGAATACCTGAAACGGTTGGATTTTTATAATATAACTCGGTAGCAAAATTAAAAATGGCTTCATTTTTTAAGAGCGTTTCGGTTGTGGGTGCTAATTTGGTCGCTGAAATTTCAACATCAGGAAGTATTCCACCGCCATCATAAACGGTTCGTCCTGTTTTGGTTTTGAAAGCGTTGTATTCTTTTTGCGCCTTTTTTATGGCTTTCCCGTTTGCGTCTTTTTTGGAATAATCCAGTGCTTGTATACATCTTCCCGACGGGGTATAATATCTTGAAATGGTCACTTTTACTTGTGTGCCATAGGACAAATCTAAGGGGCGTTGCACCAATCCTTTTCCAAAACTTCTGCTGCCTAGAATGACACCACGGTCTAAATCCTGAATCGCTCCCGCAACAATTTCAGAAGCCGAGGCACTTTTCCCATCTACAATAATGGCCAATGGAATTTCCAAATCATTGGGTTCGTTTTTGGTGCGGTATTCTAAGTTGTATTTAACATTTTTTGATTTAGTGGTTACTATCAGTTCGTTTTTGGCTACAAATAGATTGCAAATGTTTACGGCTTCATGCAATAAACCCCCTGGATTTCCTCGAAGATCTAAAATAATCTTTATGGCTCCTTGTTGTTTTAAATCCAGTAAAGCCGCTTTTGTTTCGGCGCTTGCTTTTTCGTTAAACTTAGACAATACGATATAGCCTGTTTTGTCTTTTAGTAACGCATAATAGGGCACGGCTTTTATTTCGACTTCGTTTAATACGATGTTCGCTTTGCGTGTTGTTCCTTGTCGAAGGTAAACAATGTTTACCGAGGTGTTTTTGGCTCCTTTTAACAACTGAGATGCATCTTCTTGGTATTCTTTTAACAGAACGTCGCCAATTTGTAATAATTCATCACCTGCTTTTAATCCCGCTTTGTCGGCCGGAAACCCTTTGTATATTTCTTTTAAGAATACCTTTCCGTCTTTTCGTTGCACCATGGCTCCAATTCCGGTGTATTCTCCCGTATTGTTGATTTTATACTTTAAGACATCTTGTTCGTTAAAAAAAACAGTGTAGGGATCCAGTTCCTTGAGCATGTTTTTGATGGCAATATCCATCATTTCCCCCGCATTGGTTTCGTCGACATAATTTTGGTTCACCGTTTTAAAAACACCGGTAAAGATTTCGATTTGTTTCGCAATTTCAAAAAAATCATTTTTAAAACTCACCCCTACCCAAAGAAAGGTTAAGGCGACAACGGGAATCATTATTTTTCTCTTGAAAAAATGTTTCATGAACAAGGCAATGGATTAATTTAGTATACGAAAGTAACGAATATTCAGCAAAACGCGCACGCTATACTCGATTTACTTTATTGTTTCGTTGAATTTTTGAAAAAGTTGGATGGTTTTTTCTTCAATTTCTTGAAATGAAAGGCGTTCTTTTGTTTGATAGAAAAACATTATGGCATAGGGTTTTTCCAAAGCATCAAGCAAAATATGTTTGTTTAATCGATAGGTTTCGCGCAACGCACGCTTGAAATAATTGCGGTCTACTGCTTTTTTAAAATATTTTTTTGAAACCGATACGCCCATTTTGAGGAGCGCAGCATTTGCTTCTTTATTTTCAACATATACCAAGCGCAAGGGAAATTTCGAAACCGAATTTCCTTCCGAAAACAGCAAATCAATAGTTGTTTTGCTTTTTAATTTTTCTTTTTTGGGATACGTGAATGACATGATGCAAAGGTATAAAAAAAGCCGACGTGTGTTTGTCGGCTTCTAGGGGATTATTTTTTTACAAAAACATTGTCTTCTTTATTCACATCTGCCATCTTATTTTCGGGATCAATTGTAATGGATTTGATGTTTATTTTTGAGACTTCAAATGAATAAGTGGGGTAGGCCCAATCCCATCCTTTTAAAACGGTTCCTTGGATTTCGGGGTACGGATTTGGTTTTTCCCAACGCATTAAAGTATTCGGAATGTAGAAAAATTCTTTGGTCCCATCTGTAAATTCCACTATAATATCTAAAGGCATTGGCATTCTCCCTTTTCTTTCTAAAACTACTTTTGTAGTAGCAGTTTGTATTTCAGAAACAGTCTTAATACCATAGTCAATCGTATTTGTAGTTAAGGTCCAATCCAACAAGTACCAATCTAAATTAGCCCCCGAAATTTTTTCTGCCACCCGTTTGATGTCGTTAGGTGTTGGATGGGTAAACTTATAATCGTTGTAATATCTTTTGATCGTTTTGTTGAGGTTTTCTTCGCCAATAATATAACCCAATTGCACCAAAAACACCTCTCCTTTGCTGTAGGCGGAAATGCCATAAGCCATATTGACGTCATACCGATCCGCGTGGGTGGAAAGCGGTTGTTCTTTCCCGGATTTTGCTAAATAAATGTAATTATTGTAAGCATCTTCATACGGAATTTCAGGTTTTTTGGGAGGCAAAACTTTATTCATAGCGATATTGGAAATGTAAGAAGTAAAGCCTTCGTCCATCCATTCGTGTTTGCTTTCATTCGTTGCTAAGACAAATTGAAACCAAGAATGGGCCATTTCGTGTGCTGTAACCCCAACCAAACTTCCAAAGGAACGATTTCCAGTGATTAGCGTACACATGCCATATTCCATTCCGCCATCGCCTCCTTGAATTACCGAATATTGTTTGTAGGGATAAAGTCCTACGTTTTCGTTAAAAAACGCTAATAATTCGGCCGTTTTAGGCTGCATCTTTTTCCAATTTTCAATATTGTCTTTTTTGTTTTTGTACAAGAAATGTAATTCTACATTGTTTGGACCCATCAACTTGTCGTGAATGAAATCATTATCGGCCCCCCAAGCAAAATCATGCACGTTAGGCGCATAAAAATGCCAAGTAAGTGTTTTGGTTTTCTTCGGATATGTTATAGTAACACCGGCATCTTGATAACCGTGTCCAATTTCATTGGGGTTTTGTAAATAACCGGTACCACCAATAGTATAGTCTTTGTCAATGGTAATTTTTACGTCAAAATTTCCCCAAACACCATGAAATTCGCGGGCAATGTATGGATTGGCATGCCAGCCCTCGAAATCATATTCACATAATTTAGGATACCACTGTGTCATGGAAAGGGCCACACCTTCATCAGATACCCTGCCCGAACGACGAATTTGCAACGGCACTTGTCCTTCAAAATCCAATGAAAAGGTTGTTTTTTGTTTGGGTAAAATAGGATTGGCTAAGGTTACTTCTAAAATGGTGCCCACGACTTTAGTGGTTGCCACAGCGCCATCTTGTTTGAAATTTGCAATATTTAAATAGCCAATTTCATCCGGTTTTAAGGTGCTGATTTTACTTTCTTTTTGCTCTTTACCTTCTTTTTTAAAGGTTCTCACCATGCGTTTGTCGGGGTCTAAAATGCTCTGAAGTCGGGCGTCCATTTCGCTTCCGGGTTGAAACGCATTATTGAATAAATGATAATACACTTTGTGTAATGTATCATTTGAATGGTTGGTGTATACGATTTCTTGTTTGCCGGTGTATTGAAATTTTTTCACATCCATTTTCACATCCATTTTATAGTCAACGTGTTGTTGCCAATAGCCTGGATTTGGATTGTTTTGCGCCCACAAGAGGAGGGGTAAGCAGCTTAAAAAAAGAATTTTTTTCATGTTTTATTGATAAGAAATCCTACAAAGTGACGAAACCTATAGGAATACGAGATGTGTTAATACAATTTTACCGTTTTTTTTTCGCCGTTTTTTTTGCTAAAAGCAGTGCGTTATAGGCATTGATGATGCAACCCGATTTTGAAGCTTCGGAAAAATTTGTTTTGCGTTTGTCTTCACCTAATAACACCGTGTTTTTTAACGGAATACCGCTTTCCATAATGATTTTTTTCACTTGAACCGCAGTTAAAGTAGGATAGTAAGAACGTAGTAACGCTGCTACTCCGGCAACATTTGGAGAAGCCATGGATGTTCCTTGTAAGTATTCGTATGTATTCAAAGGTGTTGTTGCATAAATTTGATCGCCAGGAGCATAGATGTCTACATTATTTTTTCCATAATTTGAAAAATCGGCTACCATTTTAGTGTCGTAACTTGGCGAAAGCGCCCCAACAATTAATACGTTGTTTGCATATTCCGGACTGCCATCATAGGTGTCGTTTGGATATTTATTGGTTACATCCAAATCATACGATTCGTTTCCAGCAGCTATAACAACTAATACATCTTTTGAAGCCGCATATTTAATAGCATCCATAACCCATTCTTTATTTTGAGAAAAATATTTTCCAAAAGAACCGTTGATCACTTTAGCACCATTATCTGTAGCATAACGAATGCCAAGGGCAATATCTTTGTCGTATTCATCGCCGTTTGGTACCGCTCGAATGACCATAATTTCTGCCGTATGCGCTACACCGTCTCCGCCTTGGTTATTTCCTCGCATTTGAGCTACAATTCCAGCGACATGTGTACCGTGTTTTGCTGCTTTTGGATCGGGTCCAATTACGTTATTGTTGCCGTATGTAACATCGTTGAGGTCGTTAGGATTGTCGCCAACTATAGCACGGCCATCGAATTCTACATTTAATCTGTAATTGAGATTCTCATAAACATAGTCTTTGTATTCTTCAATCTCGGCATCAAATTTTTCTTTAGTTGTAACACTTAAAATTTGAATCAATATTGCTTTTGCTTGTTTTACACTCGTTTCATTTGAAACAATTCCTTTGACTTCATCAAGTGTAAAAGTATCTTTATTCAAATGGGTTTTAATTACTTTTTCGGCATTTAATAAAAAGTCTAATTGTTGTTTTTCTTCTTTAATACCTTTTAGCTCTTCGGCCAACTTTTCTTTCGCTTTTTCATAGTCTGGTGTTCCCGGCCCTTTTTTTACTATGCGCGTCATTTCAAGCTGTTCGTTAACGACATTGCCTAAAAAATTCCAGCCGTGCACGTCGTCAATATAGCCGTTATTGTCATCGTCAATTCCGTTTCCAGCGATTTCGTTTGGGTTGGTCCAAATGGCCGCTTTTAAATCATCATGGTTTATATCCACTCCAGAATCTACGATACCAACAATTACTTTTTGGCCTTTTTTATTCTTTAGAATTTCATTGTAAGCCCTGTCAACACTCATTCCGGGCACCGTGTCTTTGAGTAAGTCTAAATGACTCCATCGCATCAAATCTTTTTCTGCAACGGGTGTCGTTTTTAAGGATAATTTAGCAAGATCTGTTGTGGTAATCGGTTTTTGGGATCCACAACTTGTGAATATGGCAGCGAGTACCAAACTCAAATAAATGGGGCTATAAATTCTTTTCATGGGTATAATTAATTTCAGGTATAGGTCGGATGTGTGTTTTATATGTTACAAACTAGCTGTTTTTTATCAAAAATTAAAAAACATCGTCGCAACGCAATACTTCTTTTAGCCGAACTCCTTTTTCGGTTTTTTCAACGGTAATGATTTGATTGTGTGCGTCATGTTCTAAAAACAAATAGTAATTATGATCGGCGGCAGCATTCATAAACTTTGTTTTTTCATCCATGGTTAACAGTGGTCTGGTGTCATATCCCATTACATAAGGAATCGGAATATGACCCGCCGTTGCTAATAAATCCCCACAAAAAACAATGGTTTTACCATTATAATTGATATGCGGAATCATTTGTTTTTCGGTGTGCCCATCAGCAAAAAACACACCAAAACCCAATTCAGATGCTGCTAAAAAATCACCTTCAGGGCGTTTGATAAATTGCAATTGACCGCTTTCTTGCATGGGAATAATATTTTCGTGTAAAAAAGAAGCCTTTTCTCTAGAGTTGGGTTTTGTAGCCCACTCCCAATGGTTGGCATTGGTCCAATAGTTTGCGTTTTTGAAAGCGACTTCAAAACCGGTTTTGGCTGCGTTCCAATTGACACTTCCGCCACAATGATCAAAATGCAGGTGGGTCATGAAAACATCTGTGATATCATCGCGGTGGAAACCAGCTAATTGTAAAGAGCGGTCTAACGAATGATTGCCCCAAAGGGAATAGTAACTAAAAAATTTTTCCGACTGCTTGTTTCCCATTCCGGTGTCAATTAAAATCAAGCGATTTCCGTCTTCAATTAGGAGGCATCGAGCCGCTATATCTATAAGGTTGTTTTCATCTGCCGGATTGGTTTTGTTCCAAATGGTTTTGGGGACCACACCAAACATGGCACCACCATCTAATTTAAAATTTCCAGCCTCTATTGCGTGCAATTTCATGGTTTGTTATTTTGAGCCAAATTACAAAAAATACCAGAAACAAAAACTATGTTAACATAAGTTATAAAAATGTTAGCAAATCTTGTAAAACGCAATTTATGGATTATCTTTGCGGTTAATTTAGACAAAATCAAAATAAGCTATGAAACAAGCTCGAGAAAAAAGTGGTTTTAAAAACAAATTTTTCTTTGCGAATTTCATAACACATATTAATAACAAATACTAACGAGGTTATGATTAAAGTTTCTGACACAGCAAGTAAAAAAATCATTGCCATGATGCAAGAAGATGGTTTTGATGCCGCCCAAGATTATGTGAGAGTAGGCGTAAAAAGTGGGGGTTGCTCAGGCTTGTCGTATGAATTGAAATTTGACAAAGAAACCGGAGAGAACGATAAAATATTTGAAGACAATGCCATTAAAATTGTGGTTGAAAAAAAGAGTTTTCTTTATTTGGCCGGAACAGTTTTAGAGTTTTCAGGAGGTTTGAACGGAAAAGGATTTGTTTTTAACAATCCAAACGCACAAAGAACATGTGGCTGTGGAGAGAGCTTCTCTCTATAAATCAAAAAATATGAGTAAATATACTGAGGACGACTTAAAAGTCGAATTAGAAAATAAAGAATACGAATACGGATTCTACACCGAATTGGATTCGGAAACGTTTCCAATTGGATTAAATGAAGACATCGTTCGTGCCATTTCAAAGAAAAAAGAAGAGCCTGAATGGATGACCGAATGGCGCCTGGAAGCTTTTCGCGCTTGGCAAGAAATGATAGAACCTGAATGGGCCAATGTGCATTATGAAAAACCCGATTTTCAAGCGATTTCCTATTATTCGGCACCTAAAAAAGCCGATCCGAATAAAAAATTAGAAGATGTGGATCCCGAACTTTTGGCGATGTACAAAAAGTTGGGAATTTCAGTAGACGAACAAAAGAAAATGAACAATGTCGCCATTGATATTGTCGTTGATTCGGTTTCTGTAGCCACTACTTTTAAGAAAACATTGAACGAAAAAGGCATTATTTTTTGTTCGATTTCGGAAGCCATCAAAGAACATCCAGAATTGGTGCGCAAACATTTAGGCACGGTTGTTCCGCAGAAAGATAATTTTTATGCGGCTTTAAACTCGGCCGTCTTTTCCGACGGAAGTTTCTGTTACATTCCAAAAGGCGTGCGTTGTCCAATGGAATTATCCACGTATTTCCGAATCAATCAAGGCGGAACCGGACAGTTTGAACGCACGTTATTGATTGCCGATGAAGGCAGTTATGTTTCCTATTTGGAAGGATGTACGGCGCCAAGTCGTGATGAAAACCAATTGCACGCAGCCGTGGTAGAATTAATTGCCATGGACGATGCTGAAATCAAATATTCTACCGTGCAAAACTGGTATCCCGGAAACAAGGAAGGAAAAGGAGGGGTTTATAACTTCGTGACCAAGCGAGGTTTCTGTGAGAGAAACGCCAAAATTTCTTGGACCCAAGTAGAAACGGGTTCGGCGGTAACGTGGAAATATCCTTCGGTTGTGTTGAAAGGGGATAATTCCATAGGCGAATTTTATTCGATTGCCGTTACCAACAATTATCAGCAAGCCGATACGGGAACGAAGATGATTCACTTGGGTAAAAATACCAAATCGACGATCATTTCTAAAGGAATTTCAGCCGGTAAATCACAAAACAGCTACAGAGGATTAGTGCAAATAGGCGCAAGAGCCGAAAATGCCCGTAACTTTTCACAATGTGATTCGTTGTTAATGGGAAATAATTGTGGTGCACATACCTTTCCCTATATCGAAAGCAAAAACGCTTCGGCAAAAATTGAACACGAGGCAACAACGTCAAAAATTGGAGAAGATCAAGTATTCTATTGCAACCAACGCGGTATTCCAACCGAGAAAGCCATTGCCTTAATCGTAAACGGATTCAGCAAAGAAGTATTGAATAAATTACCTATGGAATTTGCTGTGGAAGCGCAGAAATTGTTGGAAATTTCGTTAGAAGGCTCAGTAGGATAGTTTTGTTTCAAGTTTCAGGTTTCAAGTTATACCTGAACTTAAAAACAATTAGAATAGAATTTAAAAATAATTTAATATAAACGTTTCAAGAACAACATTCTATAAACTTGAAACTTTAAACCTGAAACTAAAATGTTACAGATAAAAAACTTACACGCTTCGGTAGAAGACAAAGAAATATTAAAAGGAATTAACCTTGAAATTAAAGCAGGGGAAGTACATGCGATTATGGGACCAAATGGTGCTGGAAAATCGACCTTATCTTCCATCATTGCCGGAAATGAAAACTACGAAGTTTCTGAAGGCGAAATCTTTTTAGATGGTGAAGAAATTTCAGAATTGGCACCCGAAGAAAGAGCGCACAAAGGGGTTTTCTTGTCGTTTCAATACCCAGTGGAAATTCCAGGGGTTTCGGTGACGAATTTTATCAAAACTGCAATCAACGAAAAACGCAAAGCCAACAAGCAAGACGAAATGCCTGCGAATGAAATGCTGAAATTAATTCGTGAAAAATCAGAATTATTAGAAATGGACCGCAAATTCTTGTCGCGTTCCTTAAATGAAGGTTTTTCAGGTGGTGAAAAGAAACGTAATGAAATCTTTCAAATGGCCATGTTGGAACCAAAAATCGCTATTTTGGACGAAACCGATTCAGGCTTGGATATCGACGCCTTGCGAATTGTAGCGAATGGAGTAAACAAATTAAAAAACGAAAACAATGCGGTGTTGGTGATTACGCACTACCAACGTTTGTTGGATTATATCGTTCCTGATTTCGTTCACGTATTAATGGACGGAAAAATCGTAAAAACGGGTGGGGCTGATTTGGCGTTAGAGTTGGAAGAAAAAGGATACGATTGGATTAAAAACGAGTTGGTTTAACTGTTTGTAGTTTATTGTTTATTGTAATCGCAACCATAAACTATAAACCATTAACCATAAACATTAAAAATGGAATTAAAAGATAAATTATTAGCTTCGTTCATGGCTTTTGAAGAAAAGATTGACATCCAATCGGAACTTCATGAGGTGAGAAGCAACGCCATAAAAAATTTCGAAAACAAAGGTTTCCCTACTAAAAAAGAGGAAGCTTGGAAATACACGTCGTTAAATGCGGTATTGAAAAATGATTTTTCGGTGTTTCCAAAGAAAGAAAACACCATTGAATTTAAAGATGTAAAAAAGTATTTCTTACACGAAATCGACACCTATAAAGTGGTGTTTATAGACGGTATTTTTAGTTCGTTTTTGTCGGCTACCACGCACGATGGAATAGATGTTTGTTTGATGTCTTCGGCCTTAACCAAGCCAAAATATAAAATGGTGATTGATACCTATTTCAATCAAATTGCCAATAAAGAAGATAGTTTGACGTCTTTAAATACGGCATTTTCGTTAGAAGGGGCTTACATCAACATACCCAAAAGCAAAGTAGTAGAAAAACCCATTGAAATTATTTATTTCTCTACGGGTAATGAAGCAGCTTTAATGGTACAACCCCGTAATTTGGTCGTCGTAGGAGAAAATGCCCACGTGCAAATTGTAGAGCGGCACCAAAGTTTGAATTCAAATCCGGTTTTGACGAATTCGGTTACCGAAATTTTTGCTCAAAAACGTGCCATAGTTGATTATTATAAAATTCAAAACGATGTGCAAACTGCCAATTTGATTGACAATACCTACATTGCTCAAAAGCAAGAGAGCAGGGTAGCGGTTCATACCTTTTCGTTTGGTGGAAACATTACCAGAAACAACTTGAATTTCTATCACCAAGGGGAACGCATTGATTCTACCTTGAAAGGAATTACCATTATTGGCGATAAACAACACGTAGATCATTATACGTTGGTACAACACGCTACACCCAATTGCGAAAGCCACCAAAATTATAAAACGATACTAAACGATAGTGCAACAGGTGTTTTCAACGGAAAAATTTTCGTAGAAAAAGAAGCCCAAAAAACCGATGCGTTCCAACAAAACAACAACATTTTAATTGGCGATAAAGCAACGATTAACGCCAAGCCCCAATTGGAAATTTTTGCCGATGATGTAAAGTGTTCGCATGGATGTACCATTGGACAATTAGACGATAGTGCGATGTTCTACATGCAACAACGCGGTATTCCTAAAAAAGAAGCCAAAGCCTTATTAATGTATGCGTTTACCAGTGAAGTAACCAACAGCGTAAAAATACCCGAATTAAAAGCAAAAATCGCACGTATTATCGCCGATAAATTGGGCGTGAATATGGGATTTGATTTATAGCAATATACCTTAGAAATATGTTAGACATCCAAAAAGTAAGAGCCGATTTTCCCATTTTATCGCAAAAGGTAAACGGGAAACCTTTGGTGTATTTTGACAACGGGGCTACTTCACAAAAACCACAAGTGGTGATCGATGCTATTTCTACCTATTACCGCGAGTACAACGCAAACATTCACCGCGGCGTACATACGTTGAGTCAATTGGCTACCGATGCCTATGAAGTATCACGAAATACGATTCAAAATCATTTGAATGCAAAACACAACTACGAAATCATTTTTACTTCGGGAACGACTTTCGGAATTAACTTGGTGGCGAATGGTTTTGCAAGTTTGTTACATGCTGGCGATGAGGTGATGGTTTCGGCATTGGAACACCATAGCAATATTGTGCCTTGGCAATTTTTATGTGAAAAAACAGGGGCAAAGTTGGTGGTTATCCCGATGAGTGAAAAGGGTGAATTAATCCTTTCCGAATTCGACAACTTACTTTCCGAAAAAACAAAAATTGTTGCGGTTAACCATATTTCAAATGCATTAGGAACGGTCAACCCAATCGAATATATTATTAAAAAAGCACACGAAGTTGGAGCAGCCGTTTTAATCGATGGCGCGCAAGCCACCCCGCATTTACGACCCGATGTGCAAGCGTTGGATTGTGATTTTTATGTGTTTTCGGGACATAAAGTTTGCGGACCAACGGGTGTTGGTATTTTATACGGAAAAGAAGCCTGGTTGCGAAAATTGCCACCCTATCTAGGCGGAGGCGAAATGATTGCTGAAGTTACGTTTGAGAAAACCACGTATGCCGATTTACCACATAAATTTGAAGCAGGAACCCCAAATATCGAAGGCGGAATTGTTTTAGGAACCGCTATTGATTATATGAATGCCATCGGTTTTGAGAATATTGCAGCTTACGAACATGAATTATTACTATACGGAACCCAAAGATTACAAGAAATTGAAGGGCTAACGATTTACGGCCCCGAAGTTTCGGCAGGAAACAAAGCGTCGGTCATTTCGTTCAATATCGAAGGAATTCATCCGTATGATATTGGAACGATAATAGATAAATTGGGAATAGCCGTAAGAACCGGTCATCATTGTGCACAACCTATTATGAATTTTTTCAACATTCCGGGCACCATAAGAGCTAGCTTTGCTTTTTACAATACCAAGGAAGAAATTGATATCTTTGTAGAAGCGGTTAAAAAAGCACAAATGATGTTGTCCTAACAAATTTATTCAGATGACAATAATACAAATACAAAACGAAATTGTTGATGAGTTTTCACTGTTTGACGACTGGATGCAACGCTATGAATACATCATCGAATTGGGAAAATCACTTCCGTTAATTGATGAGCAGTATAAAGTAGACGAAAACATCATCAAGGGGTGCCAATCAAAAGTTTGGGTGCATGGGGAAGAACAAGACGGTAAAATTGTCTTTACAGCCGATAGCGATGCTATTTTGACGAAAGGAATCATTGCTATTTTGATTCGAGTGTTTTCAAATCAAACGCCAAGTTCAATTTTAGATGCCAATACCGATTTTATTGATGAAATTGGATTAAAAGAACATTTGTCGCCCACCCGAGCAAACGGATTGGTTTCAATGATAAAACAAATAAAAATGTATGCTTTAGCGTTTCAAGCGAAGCAATAAAAAATTAAACATATAAGCCATATAAATTAAATAGAATTAACTTATATGTTTAAAATAAAATAAAATATGGAAGAATTTAACGATACAATTAACTTAGGCGAAGACGTAGTCAAAGTATTAAAAGGAATTTTTGATCCCGAAATTCCGGTAGACATCTACGAATTAGGCTTAATCTACGATGTGATGATTAACGAAGACAACGATGTGAAAATCGTCATGACCTTAACATCACCCAACTGCCCAGTGGCTGAAACCTTGCCGCAAGAAGTGGAGGAAAAAGTAAAATCTATTGATACCGTAAAATCGTGCGAAGTAGAAATTACATTTGATCCACCATGGAGCAAAGACTTAATGAGCGAAGAAGCAAAGTTAGAATTGGGAATGTTGTAATGTTTGTTGTTAATGGTTTGTTGTTCGTTAGCTAACAATAAACTATTAACTATTAACGATAAACAAAAATGGACGAAATAGTAAACAAAGTAGCGCAAAGTTCCTTGATGGTATTCGATTTAGAAGATTACTATCCAGATAGTCATGTCGTAGCGGTTGATATTTCGCAATGGTTAGTAGAAGGTTTTTTACTGAAAGAAGCTGATTTTAGAGCCCAATTAAAAGACACCGATTGGTCTAAGTACGTGGACAAATATGTAGCCTTGTATTGCGCTACCGATGCCATTTTACCCGCTTGGACTTTTGCGTTAGTGGCGGTTCATTTGACGCCGTTTGCTTTACACGTTATTCACGGCACAAAAGAGTTGGCCGTTATTGCCTGGTATCAAGACATTTTAAACAAACTCGATTACACCGATTATTTTGACAAACCGGTTATTTTAAAAGGCTGTTCTAAAAAAGCTGTTCCCAATCAAGTATATACCGTAGCCATTCAAAAACTACAAAAAGTAGCCAAAAGCGTCATGTTTGGCGAGGCGTGTTCGGCAGTGCCTTTGTATAAAAGAAAATAAAAAAGACCTCAACATTGAGGTCTTTTTTTTACTCGTTTTCAACTGCGTCTTTATAATCGGGATATAAGAATTTGTTGTATGGGAAACGTGTGATATGAATTTCACGAACCGCTTCATATACTTTTTCTCTAAATTCTTCAAAGTTGGCTTTTTCGGTAGCCGAAATAAACAAGGTTTTGCTTTCGCCTAATTTGCTCATCCACGTGTTTTTCCACTCTTCCAAGGTGTAATGTTTGGTAGTTTTCTCCACACTTAAATCGTTTTCATCAAAATAGACCGATTGAAATGCATCAATTTTATTGAACACCATAATCGTAGGCTTATCGGCACTTTTGATATCCTGTAAAATTTGATTTACCGAAGCAATATGATCTTCAAAATCGGGATGTGAAATATCTACCACATGAAGCAATAAATCAGCCTCTCTCACTTCATCTAAGGTACTTTTAAACGACTCAACCAATTGTGTTGGCAATTTTCTAATAAACCCCACGGTGTCGCTTAAAAGAAACGGTAAATTCTTAATTACGGTTTTTCTAACGGTAGTATCAAGTGTGGCAAACAATTTATTTTCGACAAACACATCGCTTTTTCCTACGGCATTCATTAAGGTTGATTTGCCTACATTGGTATATCCCACTAAAGCCACACGAACCATAGCACCGCGATTGCTGCGTTGGGTAGCCATTTGCTTGTCAATCACTTTGATTTTGTCTTTCAGTAACGAAATTCGATCGCGCACTATACGACGGTCGGTTTCAATTTCGGTTTCCCCGGGACCGCGCATTCCAATACCTCCTTTTTGACGTTCCAAGTGGGTCCACATTCCGGTTAAACGAGGCAATAAATATTGGCATTGGGCTAATTCTACTTGTGTTCGGGCATATGATGTTTCGGCACGTTGCGCAAAAATATCCAAGATCAGATTGGTTCTATCCAATACTTTGCAATCCAATTCTTTGGTAATGTTTTTCGATTGGGAAGGCGTTAATTCGTCATCAAAAATTACGGTTTTTATATCGTTGTCTTTGATAAAATATTTGATTTCTTCCAATTTTCCTGTACCTACAAAGGTTTTCGGATTGGGTTTGTCCATTTTTTGGGAAAAGCGTTTGACCACTGTTCCGCCCGCAGTGAAGGTTAAGAACTCCAATTCGTCAAGATATTCGTTTAGTTTATCTTCACTTTGGTTTTGGGTTATTATTCCAACTATAATTGATTTTTCAAAGTCAATAACTTCTTTCTCTAACATAATCGTTCATTAAGAAAACAAAGGTACGAAATAGCAAGCATAAAAAAAGCGACTCCATGGAGTCGCTTTTGATATATACGAATTGTAATTAGTTTATTACAATATCGTCTATTTGCATAGTGGTTGTTGTGCCAGAGCCATTGCCAACATATTCAAAAACGAAGAAACCGTTTCCAGTAACTCCTGCTGGAATATTGTAAGTTCCACTATTGGTAAAGTTTGTTGCATACCCAGAAGTAGATCCTGAAGCAATGGTAAAGTTTGACGTAATATCGACTAAGGTAGCCGTTGTTATTTGTGAACCGGGCACATAATTGGTTGTGTAATATACTTTTAATACATTACCATTATTGTATCCATCTTTAGTTTTGAAAGACAGGGTGTTTGCGCTAGTCATGTTAACAGGAACTATGAAAAGCGTGCGATTGGCTTCTGGAGTTCCACCAAACGAAGACATTTGGATGTATTTATTGCTACTAAATGTTTTTACTTGCCAATATTTACCTCCGATGGCCGCATCGTTGATGTATTTAGGAAATACCTGTTGGTTTGTTGAGGTATATGAAGTAAACGGTTCGTTTATTGTAGCATCAAAGGTAATGGCTGTACCTCCTAAAGGCGGATATAGGTCAATCGCTAAACGATCTCCTGTTAAATCAACATCGTTTATGGTGCGAATCATGAATTGGTAATCGCTGTTGTATTTGGTCATTACCCCACGAATTTTTCCGTTTTTAGAAGGTATTGTATTGGCAGCAAATGTTGCAAATTCACTCACTCTTAGAATTACTTTATTTCCAAATTGATCTGAAATCTCATGGTTTGTGGCCCCACCTAAACTGTTCAATGATGCGTCATAATATTTTTTCCCTAAGGAAGCATCTGTAAATTGTACCGCATCAAATTCAATCAACATGTTCAAGTATTGATCATTTTTAGCTTGAGTGATGGATAAATTTTTTACAATCGTGTTTTCTTCTACATCGACACATGATCGTAGGATTACATTTTTATATTCAACACCAGAAATTCGACCTACCCCATTGTTATAGGATGAACCAATAACCGTACTTCCATGTTGTTTGTTGAAAAATCGGTTTTTGTCTAGTTTAATGGTTACTTTTCTACCCGGTTCAAACTCTGTATAAAGGTTGTAATTATCCACGGGCATACTAAAACCTTTCAATCCGTCCAAAGACATCATGGAGATGGATTTGTAAAAATTTCCACCTTCATCACTAGAAGTAACGTAGGCTTCAATATAATCTACAACCGTTTCTGAAGTAGTATAAGGCACTGCAGTTGCTGTAGCAATATTAGTAATATCACTAACTTCCTTTGTTTTGGCTATCGTAACACATTCATCAGACAAGTTGGGAACGCCATAATCGTCACTATTTACACAACTTGAAAACGCTGCTAAAATTAGTGTAGTTACTATTAATTTATAATTTTTCATAGGTATTAATTTTTAGTAATCTTAATATTATCTAACTGACAAGTTGTGGTAACCCCAGATTTACTTCCTGTATACTTGAAGGCAATACGAACGTTATTGCTTTCTAAGGCGCTAAGATCAATATTCCCACTGTTTACAAAGACATCATCTACAGTTGGTCTAGCAAAAGTCAACGGAGTCCATGTAGCAGTTGCAATACCGGCAGTTGTTCCATTATAATTGGTAGACACAAAAGCCGTTAAAGGGTATCCATTAGAATATCTAGTTTTAGTCGCAAACGACAAGAGTTCACCAGAAGTTCTGGTTAAATCTATGGCTGGTGAAATTAACCAAGCCACATCATTAGATCCTGTTGCTGAATAAAAGGATGAAAATTCTGCGTAAATATTGTTGGTAAAAGTTCGAGCGTGCCACAAACGTGTTGCAGATGCATTGTAATTCACCCATCCGGTCAACGAAATGGGAACTTCGTTTGAACCGCTTCCAGTTGTACTTGTTTCAAAGCCTTCATTAAAAGCGTATTCATATACCGTAGGAATCACATAATCGTCATCTCCTACACAGCTTGTTAACGAACTTGAAACCAGTCCCAACAAGAATATTGTTTTTAAAAATTTTATTTTCATAACCTAATTTTTTAGAAGTTGATGTAGAAGTTTACAAAAAATGTTCTTCCGTACCCATAGAAATATTTTGAACCAAATGATGGTGTTCCGTTTGCTTGATCGGCTTGTAAGTCTGGGAAAGTAGCTTTTCGAGATTGCTCAAATCCGCCCGTTTTGTATTGAATGTCAAACAAGTTGTTTACCGAAGCAAAGAAACCAACGGTATTTCTATTGGCTTTGCTAATTCTCCATGATTTCCCTCCCGTTAAATTAACCAAGGTAAAGGCATCAAATTTCTCTTGTTTTAAGATTGCACGAACGGTTTCTGGAGTAGCACCAGCATAATTATCGCCGGTTGCACTGTCGATACTAAAATTATCGGTACGTAAGATATTAGCAAAATCAACATAGCTATTGGCTAAATAATTTACATTAGCACCTACCCACCAGAAATTAGGATCGCGGTATTCTAAACCAAAAGAGGCGGCCGTTTGAGGCATTCCTGCTTGGTGGTAATTCTTGATATAAACGGTTCCAAAATCAGTTAGCGAATTGGCTCCAGTTGCTGCTAATGCGTCATCGTTAGTTTTCAATTTGGCATTGTCTGAAAAGATGTATTGTCCGTAAGACGCTGCTGCAGTAGCTTTAATGGTGGAAGTAATACTGTATTCTATACCAAGTTCTAACCCCATGTTTTGTTTGTCAATACCCGTAACGATTTCACTTACAAAAGTATCTTCGTCTCCGCCATCGTCGCTACCAATTCCTTCCCCATAAAAGAATGAAATTTCAGTGGCATCTTGAATTTTTGTATAAAAACCGGTTAATCGCGCTTTAAATTTTGGCGCTCTTAAAATATAACTGGCATCGGCACTAGCAATATTTTCGCTTTGAATATCTGGTGTAATGACATTGTTTAATCTAGCATTTGAAAAGGTGTTTCTTAAGCTAGGGGCTTTAGTTTGATACAATCCATTGAAATCAAAATAGTTTTTCCCGTTTAATTTATAAGTGACCCCCCCTTTGAATCCAAAATTTTCAAAAGTGATGCTTTTCCCTTTACCAAATGAATTATCGGCATAAATTCCGTTACGGTATAATCCTTCTCTTTGGTATTCAGTTCTAGAAAAGTTTTGGGCCAAATAAAAGTCCACTTTGTCATAGGTAAATTTAAATTGTGTAAAACCATCAAAAGTTAAGGCGTGCAATAAATAGTTGTAGCCATAAGTTTGGTTTTCACGAATTTGTCGGTTCGGATTATTCAAGTTGGACTGACTCGCATCGCCCGTGTAAAAAGGATCAATATCTTGAAAATATTCTCCCCCCATTAAATCCAATAAATTTTGGTGGTTTTGGGAACGAAGTTTTCTCACATTAATACCAGCATTTAAGACAATGTGGTCCGATAAACTCGAGTTTAAAATGGAGTTTGCATTGAATTGATTATCATCTGTGCGGTCTTCATACAACACATAAACACTTCTTCCAGCAAACGCACTGTTCTGGTTGGCAATATACATGGCGTTCCAATCGATTTGACTGTTGGCTCTAAAAGTATTTCCAATGTTGGTCAATTGAGATTCGGTATAACCTCCTAAATTACTAAAGTAACTTGGTAAGTTTTTGTAGTACGTTGGGTCTGGGTTGTTGCCCAATTGAAAATCCAATCTTGAATTTCCTATAGTTCCCGTTTGAAAAGCAACATTGGTATTTAAATTTGTCTTGTCGGATATTTTCCAATAATGCGACAACATAACCATCGGCTCTTCAATGTCTTTGTCTCTTGAGTTGCGTTTTTTCCCATTTTGCCATCCCCAGTA